>Ga0209906_100045_pt1 | contig 232184 bp, 249 predicted proteins | sample FECB24metaG_FD_188303 | JGI IMG/M metagenome (GOLD analysis project Ga0209906, IMG submission 188303) | Cyanobacterial communities from the Joint Genome Institute, California, USA from Joint Genome Institute, California, USA - FECB-24 metaG... ...
TTCAACAGGCTCAAGCACTTCCGCGGCATCGCCACGCGCTACTTCAAGACCGCCGCAAACTTCCTCGCCGCCCTCCACCTCGCCTGCGCAAGGCTCTGGATCAAAGCAAATGAGTCCACGACCTAGCCCGCGCGGCATGATGCCGGCCGGGCACGGCGAGACTGGCGCCGGAGGGGGCGCTCTGCGACACTCGGTCGGCGCGCGGATCCGCGCCTGCCGGAAACGCCAGATCAAGCGGAGCGATGCGATGCCCAACCACGCGGCGCTGGCCCTCCTTCCCTTCCTGCTCGCCGCAACGGGCCTTTGCGCCGAGGAGCGCCTGACGGCCAGCGAGTTCGAGGCCTACGTCACCGGCCGCACGCTCTACTACTCGAGCGGCACGGGCGAGTACGGCGCCGAGCAGTACCTGCCCGGCCGCCGGGTGATCTGGACCTTCCTCGACGGCGAGTGCTCGGAGGGGCGCTGGTACGAGGAGGACGGGCTGATCTGCTTCGTCTACGACTTCGACCTGACGCCGCAGTGCTGGAGCTTCTGGCGCGAGGGCGGCCGCATCGCCGCGCGGTTCGAGAACGACCCGGCGCTGACCGAGCTCTACGAGCTGCGCCAGAGCGACAAGCCGCTTCTCTGCTACGGCCCCGAGGTCGGGGCCTGAACCGGCATCCGGCCCCGGCAGTGCCTCAGAACAGGCTGCCCTGCCCCTCCGGCGGCTCGCCCGGGCCGCGCGGCCTTGCGCGCGCGGCGGGTGCGGCGGGTGCGGGCGTGACATCGAGCCTGCCGTCGCGGAACTGGATCTCGAGCGCGGGCGCCGGCGCGGCCTCGGCGCGGGTGGTCACCACGACTCCGGCCGCGCGCACGACGGCATAGCCGCGCGCCAGCGTCGCCTCGTAGCCGAGGCCCGCCAGCAGCGATGCCGCCGCATCGAGCCGCGCCCGCCAGCCCTGCACCTGCCCGCGCGCGGCGCGGCCGAATCGCGCCCAGCGGTCGGCAAGCGCCTGCGCGTGACGGTCCCGCGCCCGGTCGAGCGGGGCAGGCGACAGCCTCAGGGCTGTCGGGTCGAACTTGCGTCTGCCCTCCGCCACGCTCCGCGCGAGCGCCGCGCGCAGCCGCTCTCCGCGTTCCGTCAGCCGGCGGCGTTCCATGGCGAGGAAGCGGCCGAGCGTCTCGGGCCGGACCGGCGCGCCCGCGAGCCGGACCCGCGCCCGGTCCACGCGCGCGCGCAGCGCCCCGGGCAGGCGTTCGCCCCAGCGGTCGAGCCGCTGGCGGGGGATGTCGAGGAGCGCCTCGGGGCGCGGCAGGGCGCGCGACAGGTCGCGCAGGCGCTGCCGGCGGTCGGCGGTGGCGCGCGCGGCGGCACGCGCAAGCCGCGCCTCCTGCTCGGCCGTCCAGGCCAGAAGCTCGCCGCGCACCGGCACCGCCATCTCGGCGGCGGCGGTGGGCGTTGGCGCGCGGCGGTCGGCGGCGAAGTCGATGAGCGTGGTGTCGGTCTCGTGCCCCACGGCCGAGATCAGCGGGATCGCCGAGGCCGCGGCGGCGCGCACCACGATCTCCTCGTTGAAGCCCCAGAGATCCTCGACCGAGCCGCCGCCGCGGGCGACGATCAGCACGTCGGGGCGCGGGATCGGCCCGCCCTCCGGCAGCGCGTTGAAGCCGCGGATCGCGGCCGCGACCTCGGGGGCGCATTTCTCGCCCTGCACGGCGACGGGCCAGATCAGGACGGTGCGGGGAAAGCGGTCGCGCAGGCGGTGCAGGATGTCGCGGATCACCGCACCCGAGGGCGAGGTGACGACGCCGATCACCTCGGGCAGGAACGGGATCGGCTTCTTGCGTCCTTCGGCGAAGAGGCCCTCGGCGGCAAGCTGGGCCTTGCGCTTCTCCAGCATCGCCATCAGCGCGCCCTGCCCGGCGGGGCGTATGTCGTCGATCACGATCTGGTATTTCGACTGGCCGGGGAAGGTGGTGAGCCGCCCGGTGGCGATCACCTCCATCCCCTCCTCGGGGCGCGTCGAGAGCCGCTCGGCCACGCCCTTCCAGATCACCCCCGCGATCACCGCGCGGTCGTCCTTGAGGTCGAGGTAGACATGCCCCGAGCGCGGCAGCGACACCCGCCCGATCTCGCCCCGGACGCGGACGAAGCCGAATTCGCCCTCGATCACCCGCTTGATCGCGCCGGAAAGCTCGCTGACGGTGAACTCGGGCGCGTTGCCGCCGGGGCCGGGGGCGTCGGGGATGTCCTCGATCAGGTCCGACACGGGCAGCCTCGCTTGTCTCTGACGCGGGGCGACCTTAGAACGCCGGCCGGAGAAGGCCAAGCGGAGCGGCGATGAACATCCTGATCCTCGGCGGCGGCGGGCGCGAGCATGCCCTCGCCTGGGCCATCCAGCAGAACCCCAAGTGCGACCGGCTGATCGTGGCGCCGGGGAACGCCGGGATTGCCGAGATCGCCGAATGCGCCGACCTCGACATCCTCGACGGCGCGGCGGTGGTGACCTTCGCCGAGGAGAACGCGGTCGACTTCGTGGTGATCGGCCCCGAGGCGCCGCTCGCCGCCGGGGTGGCCGACGCCTGCCGGGCCGCGGGGCTCCTGACCTTCGGGCCGTCGGCGGCGGCGGCGCGGCTCGAAAGCTCCAAGGCCTTCACCAAGGAGGTCTGCGACGCCTGCGGCGCCCCCACCGCCACCTGGGCGCGGTTCGCCGATGCCGCGGCGGCGCGGGACTACGTCCGCGCGCAGGGTGCGCCGATCGTCGTGAAGGCCGACGGCCTCGCCGCGGGCAAGGGCGTGACGGTCGCGATGACCGAGGCCGAGGCGCTTTCGGCGGTGGACGCCATCTTCGCGGGCGCCTTCGGCACGGCGGGCGCCGCGGTGGTGATCGAGGAGTTCATGGCCGGCGAGGAGGCGAGCTTCTTCGTGCTCTGCGACGGCAAGGACGTGCTCCCCGTCGGCACGGCGCAGGACCACAAGCGGGTCGGCGAGGGCGACACCGGGCCGAACACCGGCGGCATGGGCGCCTACTCGCCCGCGCCGGTGCTGACGCCGGCGATCGAGCGGCAGGTGCTCGACGAGATCGTCCGGCCCACCGTGGCCGAGATGGCCCGCCGCGGCGCGCCGTTCCAGGGCGTGCTCTATGCCGGGCTGATGATCGCGGACGGCCGGGCGCGGCTTGTGGAATACAACGTCCGCTTCGGCGACCCCGAGGCCCAGGTGCTGATGATGCGGCTCGGGGCGCAGGCGCTCGACCTGATGCAGGCGGCGGCCGAGGGGCGGCTGGCCGAGGCGCGGGTCAACTGGGCGGACGACCATGCGCTGACGGTGGTGATGGCGGCACGCGGCTATCCGGGCGCCTACGCGACGGGCTCGACGATCCGCGGCCTCGGCGATCTGCCGGCCGACTCGCGGCGGGTGGTGTTCCATGCCGGCACGGCCCGCCGCAACGGGGAGACCGTGGCCGCGGGCGGCCGGGTGCTGAACGTGACCGCCCGCGGCGCGAGCCTCGCCGAGGCGCGCGCGCTCGCGTACGACCTCGTGGACCGGATCGACTGGCCGGAGGGGTTCTGCCGGCGCGACATCGGCTGGCGCGTGCTCGGGGTTCCGGGCCGCTGAGGCGATCGGGGGCCGGGGCAGTCCGGGGCGGGGGGTTTCACACCCCCCGCGCCCCCCGTGGAGTATTTCCGGACCGGAAGGGATGCGGACGCGCGCGCAGGCCCGACCGCGCGGCCGCGGCAGGCCCGGGGGTCAGATCTGCTTCTCGGGCATCTGCACCACGAGGCCGTCGAGCGCGTCGGTCACCTTGAGCTGGCAGGTGAGGCGCGAGCGGACCGGATCGGGCTGCCAGGCGAAGTCGAGCATGTCCTCCTCCATGCTCTCCTTCGGGGGGAGGCGGCCGACCCAGTCGGGGTGGACGTAGACATGGCAGGTCGAGCAGGCGCAGGCGCCGCCGCAGTCGGCCTCGATGCCGGGGATGCCGTTGTCGCGGGCCCCCTCCATGACCGTCAGGCCGTTCGGCACCTCCACCACGTGCTCGGTGCCGTTGTGCTCGATGTATGTGATCCTCGCCATCTTCCTTCCCGTGCGATTGCCGCCCGGCCGGGACATAGGCCAACCCGGCGGGATTTGCCAGCCTCGGCCCGCGGGGTTGCGGCGGCGCGCGGGGAGGCTAGAGTCTTCCCATGCACGAGCCGCCTCCCGACACCTGGCCGCGCCCGCCCGCGGCGCTTCCCGCCGCCCGGCTCGACGAGCCGCCGACGGGCGCGCGCGTGACGGTTGCGGGGCTCGTGCTGGTGCGCCAGCGGCCCGGGACGGCGAAGGGCGTGATCTTCGTGACGCTCGAGGACGAGACCGGCGTTGCGAACGTGGTCGTCTGGGCGAAGGTGTTCGAGCGTTACCGCCGGGCGGTGATCGCGGGGCGCCTCCTCCGGGTGACCGGGCGGCTCCAGCGCGAGGCGGGCGTGGTCCATGTCGTGGCCGAGCACATCGAGGATCTCTCGGAGATGCTCGACGAACTGCTCAGGCCGGACTTCCGGCACGACATGGCGAAGGCCGGCGACCAGCCCTAGGGCGGTGCGCGTGGCGCGCGCGCCGCGCCTCCGCCGCGAGGGGTGGCCAGGGGCGCCCCCTGTCCCGGGCGCCCCGCACGCAGGCGGGCTCTCGCGCCCGCCCCTACTCCACCGAGAGCGCGACGAACCGCGGATCGCCGCCGCGGCGGACGAGCAGCAGCAGCGACTTGCGCCCCGCGTCCTTCGCCTCGGTGATCCGCGCCTCGAGATCGGAGGGCTTCGCCACCGGCTGCTGGCCGGCCTCGGTGATGACGTCGCCCGAGCGGATGCCCTTGTCGAAGGCCTCCGAGGTCTCGTCGACCGCGGTCACCGCAAGGCCCGTCACCTTGCCGGTCAGCCCGAGGCCCTCGGTGATCTCCGGGGTCACGGTGGTGACCGTCATGCCCAGGATCTCGGCCTCGGCCGGCTCCTGCGAGGGCTGCGCGGCGGGCACCGCGCGCTCGGCGTCCTCGCGCCGGCCCAGCGTGATGCGCAGCGTCTGGGTGGCACCGTCGCGGAACACGATCACCGGCACCTCCTTGCCGACCGCCGTGCGCGCCACGCGCCGGACCAGCTCCCGCGTGTCGGAGACCGGCGTGCCGTCGAACGACACGATGACGTCGCCCTGCCTGATCCCCGCTTCCATCGCCGGGCCCTCGGGAACGTCGGTCACGAGGGCGCCGCGCGCCTCCTGAAGGCCGATCGCCTCGGCCACGTCGGGCGTCACGTCCTGGATCCGCACGCCGAGCCAGCCGCGCCGGGTCTCGCCGAACTCGCGCAACTGCGCGACCACGTCGGTGACGACCGCCGACGACATGGCGAAGCCGATGCCGATCGAGCCGCCGGTCGGGCTGAGGATCGCGGTGTTCACGCCGATCACCTCGCCGTCCATGTTGAAGAGCGGGCCGCCCGAGTTGCCGCGGTTGATCGCGGCGTCGGTCTGGATGTAGTCGTCGTAGGTGCCCGACAGCTCGCGGTTGCGGGCCGAGACGATCCCGGCCGAGACCGAGAAGCCCTGGCCGAGGGGGTTGCCCATTGCCATCACCCAGTCGCCCACGCGCACCTCGTCGCTGTTGCCGAACGTCACGAACGGCAGCGGCGACTCGCTTTCCACCTTGAGCAGCGCGATGTCGGTGTTGGGGTCGGTGCCGACGACCGTCGCGGCGAGGCGGTTGCCCGAGAAGAACTCGATCTCGATCTCGTCGGCGCCTTCGATGACGTGGTTGTTGGTGACGATGTAGCCGTCTTCGGAGATGACGAAGCCCGAGCCGAGCGCCTGGCTGCGCTGCGCCGGGCCGCGGGGGCCGGGTTGGCCGAAATCACGGAAGAAGTCCTCGAAGGGGGAACCTTCGGGGAAGCTGGGGACGGGGCTCGTGCCCGTCGCCACAGTCGTCGAGGTGGTGATGTTGACCACCGCCGGGCTGACCTGCTGGGCGAGGTCGGCGAAGCTCTCCGGGGCGGAGAAGGCGCGGGCGGCCACCGCCTGCGACAGCAACAGCGCGACCGCCAGGATCAGCGCCCAGAGCGCCTGGAGGCCCGAGAGGTCGGCGCGGCGCGGAAGGGCGAGTGTTCGGGTCATGGAGAGATGGCTCCTTCGATTTCCGTCGGGCGCTCGGCACCGCAGGGCTGCCGCGGTGCCCCGCCCGACTGCCGGTCAGATAGGCAGGTGGCGGACGGCTGCAAACCCGGCCGGCGGAACCTTCACGCGGGTGTGACGGTTTCCGCGCCACTTTCTCAGGCGCCGAGGCTCCGGGCAAGCGCCAAGAGAAGGACACCGAGCGCGAGCGCCCCGAACCCGATGAGCCGCCGCGTCTCGGCCGGCATCGACGCGAGGAGGCGCAGCGCGTCCTCGATGCGCGAAGGGGCCAGTGCAAGCACCAGCCCCTCCACGATCAGCACGAGCCCGATGGCGAGGACGATCGTCCCGATCACTCCGTCACGGCCTCCGCGGCCAGTCCGGCCGGCGCCTGGGGAGCCGCCTGCGGCGTGCCGTTGCGGCCGTAGGGCGAGTTCAGGAAGTCGAAGAAGTCGTTGTCGGGCGTGAGGACGAGGGTCGAGTTCTGACCGCCGAGCGACCGGACGTAGGCCGGCAGCGAGCGGTAGAACTGGAAGAACTCCTCGTCCTGGCCATAGGCGCCGGCGGTGATCCGCGTCCGCTCGGCATCGGCCTCGCCCCGGGTGATCTCCGCCTGGCGGTTGGCGTCGGAGACGATCTCGACCACCGTCCTGTCGGCCTGCGCGCGCACGCGCTGGGCGGCCTCGTTGCCGCGGGCGATCTCGTCGGCCGCCTCGCGCTCGCGCTCGGCGCGCATCCGGGCGAAGGTGGCCTCGAGGTTCTGCTCGGGCAGGTTCGTCGTCTTGAGCCGGACGTCCACGATGTCGAGCCCGAGCGCGAGCGCCGAGGCGCGCGACTGGTCGCGGATCCGGTTCATCAGGAGCCGCCGGTCGGGCGACAGGATCGTGTCGGAGGTGACCGATTCCGAACCCAGCACCTCCCGGATCTGCGCGTTCAGGATCGACTGGAGCCGCGTCTCGGCGGCGGCGAGGCCGCCGACGCCCACCGCCTGGCGGAAGCGCACCACGTCGGAGATGCGGTAGCGGGCGAAGGCGTCGACCACGAGCCGGCGGTCGTCCGAGGGCGTGACCTCGATCTCCACCGTGTCGAGCGAGAGGATGCGGTCGTCGTACTTCACGACCTCCTGGATCAGCGGGATCTTGAAGCCGAGGCCCGGCTCCTCCTTCACCTGGCGGATCTGGCCGAACTGGAGCACGAGCGCCTTCTCGCGCTCGTCCACGATGAACAGCGACGACAGGATCCCGACGATCAGGATGATGGCGCCGAAGAGGAGTATGGATGCCCTGGTCATCGCTCAGTTCCCCTGCTCTGCGCCGGCCGTGTCGGGCTGGGTCCGGCGGAGTTCGTTGAGCGGCAGGTAGGGCACCACGCCCTGCCCGCCCTGGGCGCCGCCGGCGACCGACGGGTCGAGGAGGATCTTGTCCACGCCGCCGAGAACCTGCTCGATCGTCTCGATGTAGAGACGCTGGCGGGTGACCTCGGGGGCATTGCGGTACTCGGCGAGCACGGCGAGGAAGCGGCTCGCCTCGCCCTCCGCCTCGTTGACGACGCGGGCGCGGTAGGCTTCGGCCTGCTCGAGCACCTGCGCCGCTTCACCGCGCGCCCCGGCGAGCACGGTGTTGGCATAGGCATCGGCCTGCCGCTCCAGCCGGTCGCGCTCCTGCTCGGCCGCCTGCACGGCGCGGAAGGCGTCGATCACCTCCGAGGGCGGGTCGGCCCGGTCGAGGTTGACGCGGACGATGTTGATGCCGCTGTCGTAGCTGTCGAGCGCCTCCTGGATCGAGGTCTGCACCCGGTCGGCGATGATGCCGCGGTCGCGGTTCAGGATCGGGGCAAGCTCGCTCTCGGCGATGATCTCGCGCATCGCCGATTCGCTCACCGCGCGCACGGTGAGCTGCGGGTCGGCGATGTTGAACAGGAACTTGGCCGGATCGTTGATGTTCCAGACGACCTGGAAGCCGATGTCGACGATGTTCGCGTCGGTGGTCAGCATCAGGCCCGATTCCGTGCCGCGGCCCGGCCCGACGCCGATGTCCTCGGTGTTCTCCCGCGTGACCGGGATGACCTCGGCCGTCATGACCGGCCAGGGCGCGAAGTTGAGGCCGGGATTGCCGATCGACGAGAACTCGCCGAGGAAAAGCTCCACCGACTGCTCCTCGGGCCGGACCGTGTAGAACGACGAGAACGCCCAGAACCCCGCGAGCAGCAGCGCGCCGATCGCGTAGGTTCCGCGCGTCGGCTTGAAGCCTTCGCCATCGGGCCCGCCGCCGCCTCCGCTGCGGCCGCCGCGTCCGCCGATCAGGACCTTGAGCCGCTCCTGCCCCTTGCGGACGATCTCGTCGATCTCGGGGATCTGCGGCCCCTCTCCTCCGGGCCTTCGCCCGCCGGGCCTGCGGTCGTCGCCGTTTCCGCGGTTGCCGCCACCGCCCCAAGGGCCGCCGTTGTTCCCTGCCATCTACTTGCGTTCCCTTCGCTCTCTGTCGGGTTCGTTTGCTACGTGGTCGCTCGCACCTGGAATTCAAGCGCGGCCTGCGGTCACGCCGTCCTGACCGGCGACTTCATCGTCACCAGTTCCTCCGCCATCGTGGGGTGCACGGCGCAGGTCGCGTCGAACTGCTCCTTGGTGGCCCCCATGCCGATCGCGACGCCGGCAAGCTGGATCATCTCCCCCGCCTCGGGCGCGACGATGTGGCAGCCGAGCACCCTGCGGCTGTCGCGGCTCACGATCAGCTTCATCAGCGCCCGCTCGGGCCGGCCGATGAAGGCCGTCCGCATCGGCCGGAACGAGGTGCAGTAGACCTCGACCGGCTCGCGCTCGCGCGCCTCTTCCTCGGTCAGGCCGACATAGCCGTATTCCGGCTGGGTGAAGACCGCGCCGGGGACGAGGCTGTGGTCGAACGCCGTCGGGCGCCCGTGAAAGACCGTCTCGACGAAGGCGGCCGCCTCGCGGATCGCCACCGGCGTGAGCTGGAGCCGGTTCGTCACGTCGCCCACGGCATAGACGGACGGCACGTTCGTCTGGCTGAAGCGATCGACGACGATCTCGCCGCGGCGGCCGAGCTTCACGCCCGCCGCCTCGAGGCCCAGACCGGCCGTGTTCGGCCGCCGCCCGGTTGCCCAGAGCAGCGTGTCGTAGACCCTGTCGGAGCCGTCCGAGCCCTTGACCCGGATCCCCGAGCCCTCGCGGGCAAGCGTCAGCACCTCTGTCCCCACGCGCAGGTCGATGCCGTCGTCGCGCATCGTTCCCGCGATGTGGCCCCTCGCCTCGTCGTCGAACCCCCGCAGGATCTGCGCGCCGCGGTAGAACTGCGTCACCGCCACGCCGAGCCCGTTCAGGATGCAGGCCATCTCGCTGGCGATGTAGCCGCCGCCGACGATCAGGATCGACGCCGGCAGCCGGTCGAGCAGGAACAGCTCGTTCGAGGTGATCCCGAGGTCCGCCCCCTCGCGCTCGGGCACGTCGGGGTGGCCGCCGGTGGCCACCAGGATATGCCGCGCCCGCAGCCTCTCGCCGGTGGAGAGCCGCACCGTGTGGGGATCCTCCAGTTCGGCGCGCGCGTCGTGGACGGTGACGCCGGCGCGCGCGAGCGTGTCGCGGTAGGCCCGTTCGAGCCGGTCGAGCTCGGCATGGAGCCGGCTGCGGAAGCGCGCCCAGTCGAAGCCGTGCGCCTCGACCGCCCAGCCGTAGTCGGCCGCCTCGTGCAGCGCCTCGCGGAACGACGAGGCGAAGACCATCAGCTTCTTCGGCACGCAGCCCCGGATCACGCAGGTCCCGCCCATCCGGTCCTGCTCGGCCAGCCCCACGCGCGCCCCGGCCTCTGCCGCGGCGAGCCGCGCGGCGCGCACGCCGCCCGAGCCGCCGCCGATCACGAAGAGGTCGTAGTCGAAGGTCATCCCGCCGCGTTCCGCCCCGCCCAGTCCCGCCCCGCTCAGTCCCCGATCTCGGCGAAGATGTTGTCGTCCTCGGCAAGCGCGATCCGCTCCTGCGTCGAGGAACCGGCGTTCAGGTCGCGCACCTCCACGCGGTCGTCGGCATGGCCGATCACCACCACGTCGCAGATGTCGATGAACAGCCCGTTCTCCACCACCCCCGGAATCTGGTTCAGCATCAGGGAAAGCTGCCGGGGGTTGCCGATCCGTCTGAGGTCCAGATCGAGGATGAAGTTGCCCTCGTCGGTGACGAACGGCACGTCGCCCGCCATCCGGGGCGTGACCGTCCTGCCCATCACGTCCACGTTTATCAGCGCCTCCTCGATCAGCGCCTGCGTCGTCCGCCAGCCGAACGGGATCACCTCGACCGGCAGCGGGAAGGCGCCCAGCGTGGCGACCTCCTTCGCGGCGTCGGCGATCACGATCATCTGGTCCGAGGCAGTGGCGACGATCTTCTCGCGCAGGAGCGCCCCGCCCCCGCCCTTGATCAGGCAGAGGTCGGCGTCGAACTCGTCGGCGCCGTCGATCGTGAGGTCGAGCCACTTCGCCTCGTCGAGCGTTGCAAGCGGGATCCCGGCCGCGCGCGCGAGCGCCTCGGTCCGCTCCGAGGTCGGCACCCCGGTGATCCTGAGGCCCTCCTCGCGCACCCGCTCGCCGAGGCAGCGGATCATCCAGGCCGCCGTCGAGCCTGTGCCGAGGCCCACCCGCATCCCCGTCTCGACGAAGGCCGCGCCGCGCTTTCCGGCAAGGAATTTCGCCCGGTCGATCGGGGAAAGCTCTTTGTCCATCGCGGCCTCCGGCATTGAACCGGCGCCGTTATAGGGAGTTTCCCGGCCGCCCGCGAGGGCGAAATGCATGGCCGCGGGCGGCGTTTCCGCCTGCGCCGAAGCGGCCTGCCCCCGGCGGTGACAGCGGGCGGCATGTCGCTTTCCGGCGGGCGGAACCCGCGCCGGCGGCGCATCGCTTCGCGCATTGTGGCCGGCAGCGCCGGCGCTATGCTTGCCGCAAAGGGGGCCTGGCGATGTTCCTCAGCGTTTTCGACATCTTCAAGGTGGGGATCGGCCCGTCCTCATCGCACACCATCGGCCCGATGGTCGCCGCCGCGCGGTTCCTCGACCGGCTTCGCGCCTCGCCCTTCCGTCCGCACGGGTTGCGGGCAAGCCTTCACGGATCGCTCGCCTTCACCGGGGTCGGCCATGCGACCGACCGCGCGGTCATCCTCGGCCTCGCGGGCTTCCGCCCCGACGATTACGACGCCGTCAAGGCAGAGGCCGCCCTCGCCGCGATCCGGGAGGAAAGGGCCGTGTCGCCGGAGGGCCTCGGCGCACTGGCCTTCGATCCCGCGGCCGACCTGCGCTTCGACTACGGGCCCGCCCTGCCCGGCCATGCCAACGGGCTGATCCTGATGGCGACCGACGCGCAGGGCGACGTGATCCTGCAGGAGACCTACTATTCGATCGGCGGCGGCTTCGTGCTGACCGAGGCGGAGCTTGCCGAGGCGAAGGGCGGGCGCGAGCCGCCGCAGGCGCCGGTGCCCTACCCGTTCCGCACCGCCGCCGAGATGCTCGAGATGGCCGCCGCCTCCGGCCTCTCCATCGCCGAGATGAAGCGGCGCAACGAGCTTTCGGTCATGCCGCGCGATCAGCTCGATCGCGGCCTCGCCCGGATCTGGGAGGTGATGAACGCCTGCATCGACCGCGGGCTCGCGGCCGAGGGCATCCTGCCGGGGGGCCTCAGGGTCCGCCGCCGGGCGAAGGCGATCCACGAGAAGCTCCTCGCCGAGCGCGGGCTGAACCTGACCGCGCCGCACACGATCAACGACTGGATGAGCGTCTATGCCATGGCGGTCAACGAGGAGAACGCCGCCGGCGGCCAGGTCGTCACCGCGCCGACGAACGGGGCGGCCGGCGTGGTGCCGGCGGTGCTGCGCTACTGGCTCGACCACGTTCCCGGCGCAGGCCCCGCGGGCATCGGCGACTTCCTCCTGACCGCCGCCGCGATCGGCGGCATCGTCAAGCACAACGCCTCGATCTCGGGCGCGGAATGCGGCTGCCAGGCCGAGGTCGGCTCGGCCTCGGCGATGGCGGCGGCCGGGCTCTGCGCGGTGATGGGCGGCACCCCGATGCAGGTGGAGAACGCCGCCGAGATCGCGCTCGAGCACCACCTCGGGATGACCTGCGACCCGGTGAAGGGCCTCGTCCAGATCCCCTGCATCGAAAGGAACGGCCTCGGCGCGATCAAGGCGGTCTCCGCCGCCTCGCTGGCGCTCAGGGGCGACGGGACGCATTTCGTGCCCCTCGACGCCGCCATCGAGACGATGCGCCAGACCGGGGCCGACATGCACGAGAAGTACAAGGAGACCTCGCTCGGCGGGCTCGCGGTGAACGTGCCGAACTGCTGAGCCCGCCGCCCGGCCGGGCGTCAGCCGGGCGTCAGCCGGGCGGCCGGCCGAGCGCCCGCGCCGCCGCGACGGCCGCGGCGATGCCCTCGCCCACCGCAAGGTCGAGCCCGGCCTCCCGCATGGCGCGCATGCCCGCCGCGGTGGTGCCGGCATAGGCGATCATCTCCGCGACATGGGCGCCGGGCGGCGGTCCCTCGGCGATCAGCACCCCGCCCGCGCGGAACATCTGCCGCACCGCCCGGAGCGCCCGGTCGGGCGGCACGCCCGACGCCTCGGCCTGCCGCAGGACGGCATCGGCGAAAAGCGCGACGAACCCCGGCATCGGCCCGGTGAGCGCCGTGAAGACGTCGATCTCGGCCTCGGCGCCGACCTCCTCGGCCGGGCCGCAGGCCGAAAGCAGGCGGAGCGCCAGCGCCCTGTCGGCCGCGGTCGCGCCCGGCCCCGCCGCGAAGGGCGAGAAGGAGAGGCCCCGCGCCGCGGCCGGGCTCGACATCGCGCGGATCACCCGCCGCGTTCCCGCGATCCCGGCAAGGGCCGCAAGCGGAATGCCGGCCATGACCGAGATCACCGGCCGGTCGCCGGCGGCGAGCGAAAGGCCCCAGGCGTCGCGCGGTGCGACCGAGAGGATCACCGCGTCCGCCGCCGCGACCAGCGCGGCCGGATCGGCCACGACGCGCAGGCCCGCCACTCCCTCGAAGGGCCCCGGCGCGCCGCTGCGGTTGCCGAGCACGAGCCGCTCCGGCGGGATGCCGCCCCGGTCCATCAGCGCCCGCGCGATCGCCGAGCCGAGCGCGCCCGTGCCCCCGAGGATGCCGACGACCGGCGGTTCCGATTCCCCTCGATCCATGCGCACCCCCCGATCATGCGCGCCATCCTGCGCGCGGCGTCGCGCGCGTCGCGTCCGTATGCGGCGCCGCGGCCGCCGCTAGCGCCGTCGCGACCGCAAGGCGCGGCCGACCGGGGCCCGCTCCCGCCGGATTTCCGGCCGGAGCGTCGCTTTCGGCGTGGACGGCCCGGCGCGCACCGGCTAGGCGATGGAGCCGTGACTGTCTCCGCCCCTGCCTTCGCCCCCGACCGGATCCTGCCCGGCGTGGCGCTGATGATCGCCTTCTGCGTCGTCGCGCCGCTCATCGACGTCTCGGCCAAGCTCGCCGCGGCGACGATCCCCGTCGGCCAGATCACCGCCGCGCGGTTCCTCGTCCAGGCCGTGCTGATGGCGCCGATCGTCCTCGCCCTCGGCCATTCGTTCCGCCTGAGGCCGCGCGCGCTCTGGCTCGCCTCCCTGCGCGCCCTCCTGCTGATCCTGTCCACCTACACCTTCGTCTCCGCCGTGGCGGTCATGCCGGTCGCCGACGCACTCGCCATCGCCTTCGTCGAGCCGTTCCTGCTCCTGCTCCTCGGCTGGGCGATCTACGGCGAACGGGTCGGGCCGCGCCGCATCCTCGCCTGCGCGGTCGGCTTCGCCGGCGCGCTCCTCGTGATCCGCCCCTCGCTCGCGCTGTTCGGAACGGTGGCGCTCTATCCGCTCGGCACGGCGCTCTTCTTCGCGCTCTACATGCTGGTGACACGCAGCCTCTCGCGCGAGGTCCATCCCGTGCCGATGCAGTTCCACACCGCAGCGCTCGGCCTTCTGATGTGCCTGCCGGTCCTCGTGCTGGCCGAGGGCTCGGGGCTGGCGCCGCTCGATCCGGTCTGGCCGCAGGGCAGCGCCTGGTTCTTCCTCGCCGGCGTGGGCCTCGCCGCCACGGTCAGCCACATGGCGATCACCTATGCGCTGACCTACGCGCCCTCGGCGACGCTTGCGCCGCTGCACTACCTCGAGATCGTCAGCGCCGTGTTCTTCGGCTACCTGATCTTCGGCGACTTCCCCGCGGCGCTGACCTGGGCGGGGATCGGGCTGATCTCGGCCTCCGGGCTCTACATCATCCACCGCGAACGGCGGCTTGCCCGGCGGGTTGCGCCGCCAGCGCACTGATCGCGGCGGCAAGGCAGTCGCGCGGCAGGAACACCAGCATCCGCGGCGCCGAGAAGCTCAGGCGCACCTCCTCGGCCACGGCGAGGTTCGAGGTTCCGATCCGGCCGCCGGGGGCGAGCCTGAGCCCGCCGATCGGCCAGCGCAGCCCCTCGCTCTCCCCCGTGACCTCGCCCATCGGGAAGAGCGACACGCGGGTGCCCGCGGCAAGCGACAGCGTCAGCTCCGCGGGCGCGGCGAAGGCCACGTCGTGCCCGCCGAGCAGCACCACCGGCCGGCCGGCATGGGCAAGCAGCGTCGAGAACGCCGCCATCTCGTGGTCGAGCCGGGCCCCGGTGAAGCCCACGGCGACGACGAGCGGCGCCTCGATCGCGGCGAGGCACTTGTCGAAGTCGGTCGTCTCCTGGTCGGGGATCAGGTGGATCCGCTCCTGCGGCAGGGCGGCGGCCGAGGCGGCGTCGAGCGAGTCGAGATCCCCGATCACCGCCTCGGGGATCCGCCCGAAGCGCAGCGCGGCCGCCGCCCCGCCATCGGCCGCGACCAGGGCGGGGGCGTGCGCGAGCGCCTCTTCGAGCAGGTCGGCCGTGACGTCTCCGGCCCCGAGGACCGTGACTCCGGCACTCGATCGAACAATCTTACGGTCAGCCAAGTATTGTTTCCCTGCCACAAACAAATCACATTTCAGACGCGAAAAGATACTCCCATTTCCTCGCTTCTGTTCTCATTTCACGGTCCAAAGAGGGTATCCAGCGCGGTGGCGGGCACTCCAGGATGTAGGGTAAGCGTTTGAGCGGCAAGCGGATCCTGACGGTAACCTACGGCACCTTCTCGTGCACGCTCGAAGGCTTCGACGACGCCTTCGACACGATGAAGGCGATCGCCGAATACTTCCGCGACCTCTCGGCGCAGGACCGCTACTTCGGCGCGGTTCCGCCCCAGCCCGACCCGGAGATGCTGCGCGAGATCGCCGAGCGCGAGAGCCGGCGCCGGATCGAGGCGCGCCACGAGGGCGAGGGCATGGTGCTGCGCCCGCAGGGGCCGGGCGCCGAGGCGGTGCCGGCCTCCGGCGCGGCGACGGCCCCGGCCGCGGCGCCCGCTTCCCCGCAGCCCGCCAGCGGCGAGACGGTCGCGGCCCGGCTTGCCAGGATCCGTGCGCTGGTCGCCAGCCAGCGCAACCACAGGGCCGAACCGCAGGGCTCGATCTTCTCCGACGACGAGGGCGACGAGGACGAGGACGCCCGCGCCCTTCCCGCGCTGACCGCCGGCGAAGCTCCCCGCGCGACCGGCGAAGGCGGCGACGCCGAACTTCGCGGCGATGAGGCGCCGGCGGCGCCCCTCGACGGCGAAGCCGCCGGGAGTGCCGAAGCGGCGGAAGCCCGGGCCCCGCAGGAGATCGAGGACGCGCCCGAAGCCTCGATGCCCGAGCCCGTCGAGCACCCCTTCGAGCCCTGGGCAGAGCCGGCCTCGGGCGCGGACGCGTCGCCGGACTGGGCCGAAACCCCGGAACATCAGGAGCCCGCCGCAGATGCGGCAGCGCCGGAGACGGCGGCCCCCTTCGTCGAGACGGCGGAAGCGCCTGCGGCGGAGACCGGCGACCTCTGGCCCGCCGCCGAAGCCGCCGCCCCGGAGCCGGAGGAGTCGTTGCGGCAGGCCGCGGCCGATGCCGACGCCGCGCCGGACCAGGCCGAAGCCCCGGAACCGCAGGAGCCCGCCGCCGATGCGGCAGCGCCGGAGACGGCGGCCCCCTTCGTCGAGGCGGCGGAAGCGCCTGCGGCGGAGACCGGCGACCTCTGGGTCGATGCCGAAGCTGCCGCCGCGGAGCCGGAGGAGTCGTGGCATGAGGCCGCGGCCGATGCCGACGCCGCGCCGGACCAGGCCGAAGCCCCGGAACCGCAGGAGCCCGCCGCCGATGCTGCTGCGCCGGAGACGGCGGCCCCCTTCGTCGAGACGGCGGAAGCCCCCGCGGCGGACACCGGCGACCTCTGGGTCGATGCCGAAGCCGCCGCCCCGGAGCCGGAGGAGTCGTGGCGCGAGGCCGCGGCCGATGCCGACGCCGCGCCGGGCTGGGCCGAAGCCCCGGCACCGCAGGAGCCCGCCGCCGATGCGGAAGCGCCGGAGACGGCGGCCCCCTTCGTCGAGGCGGCGGAACCGGAACCGGCGGGCGATGGCGCCGCGCGGGCGGACGACCACGACGCGGCTCCGGCAGCCGCCGGCCCCCGCCCCGTCGACGCGGCCGCGCTTGCCCGGGCGGCTGCGGCCATGGCGGCCGCGTGGACGAGCGCAGGCTCGCGCGCGGACGACGATGCCGAAGCCGCGGAGGGCGACGGGAGCCGCGCGGCCTCGGGCGCCGACGCGACCGGCGAGCCCGCGGGCGATGCGCCTGTCCAGCCCGCGGAGACGCCGGATGAGGCCCCTGCCGCCGCCCCCGGAACCGGCAACGGCACCGGCCACGCCGGAAACCGCATCTCGATGTTCCCGCAGACCCGGCCCGCCTGGGCGCGCGAGGGCGAGGGGCCGCTCCACAGGCCGCGCAGCCATGTGGACCGCCCCGTGGAGGCCGATCGCGGCGTGCCGGCCGGCGCGCCGGTGCGGGCCGTGCCGTCCGACGGCGAGGCACGGGTGGAGGAGCAGCTGCGCGCGATCCTCCGCTCGCTCGGCGCGACCGGGCTTTCCGACGACACCGGGGCGGAAGGGCCCGCCGGGGGCCAGGGGCAGGACGGGGATGCCCGCGCCGCGGCCGAACCGTCGCCCGATACCGCAGGCCGGGCAGGCCATGCGGAGAGCGAGCCCGCGCAAGGCGCGGAGCCCCCGGCCGCGGCCGGAGACGACGAGGCGCAGAACCGTCTCGTGCTCGGCGCGGTGCAGCGCGCCCTCGGCGAGGAGGACATCGACCGCATCGCCGCCGTGGCCCTGTCCCGGCTCTCCGAAGCCGAGACCCGGCGTCGCCAGGCCGCGATCGCGCACCTCAAGGCCGCCGTGGCGGCGACCGAGGCCGACCGCGTGCTGAGCGGCGACGAGAACGACGCCGAACCGAGCGAGCTCGACCGCTACCGCGACGACCTCAGCCGCGCCGTGCAGCAGGCGGCAGAGCCGGTGCAGCCGCTCCAGCGGAAGCCCGCGACGCTGGTGCTCGGCGCCTCGCTGATGGTCGTTCCGCCCGAGGCCCGGCGTGCGGCGGCGCCCGAACGGCACGGCCTCGGCGAGGGCGAGGCCGGCGATGCCGAGACCGGGGCCGCCGAGATCAGCTTCGCCCAGTTCGTCGATGCGCTCTCGCCCGAGGGCCTCTCCGAGCTTCTCGAAGCGGCGGCGGCCTACCTCTCCGTCCACGAGAAGCGCAAGCACTTCTCGCGCCCGCAGATCATGCGCAAGGTCGCCTCGGTCGCCGGCGAGACGCGCTTCTCGCGCGAGGAGGGCCTGAGGTCGTTCGGCGCCCTGCTGCGCCAGGGCCGGCTCCAGAAGCTGGAGCGCGGCCAGTTCGCGCTCGCGCCGACCTCCCGCTTCCGGCAGGACATCCGGCACTGAGGGCGGCGGCCCGCGGCTGCCCCGCTCAGTCGCGCGCGTCGGGATCCGGCTGGCCGACGCCGCGGAACACCGCACGGAGCGGCAGCGCCCAGACGATGCCCAGCGCCACATAGACGATGAACTCGAGCCATACCGGCGGCCGCTCGAACAGGCTGACCACGAAAACCGCCGCCGCGATGTAGAGCGGAAGGCCGACCGCGAGGATCAGGAGCGACAGGCGCTTGCGGGTGCGGTAGCTCAGGGCCATGCGGTCGGGGCAGTCCTTGCGGGGCCGGCCGGTCGGCGATCGGCCGGCGATCAGTCGGCGAAGGGATCGGTCACGAGGATCGTGTCCTCGCGCTCGGGCGAGGTGGACAGTAGCGCGACCGGGCACTGGATCAACTCCTCGATCCGGCGGACGTACTTCACGGCCGCCCCCGGCAGGTCGGCCCAGCTCCGCGCGCCGGCCGTGCTCTCGCGCCAGCCCTCGAACGTCTCGTAGACCGGCCGCACCCGCGCCTGCCGGTCGGCGGCGGTGGGAAGGTAGTCGAGCACCTCGCCGTCGATCTCGTAGCCGGTGCAGATCCTCAGCTCCTCGAACCCGTCGAGCACGTCGAGCTTGGTGAGCGCGATGCCGTTGACGCCCGAGGTCGCGCAGGTCTGCCGCACGAGCACCGCGTCGAACCAGCCGCAGCGGCGCTTGCGCCCCGTGACGGTGCCGAACTCGCGGCCGCGCTCGCCGAGCCGCTCGCCCGTGGCGTCCTTCAGCTCGGTCGGGAACGGGCCCTCGCCCACGCGCGTCGTGTAGGCCTTCACGATGCCCAGCACGAAGTCGATGGCGCCGGGGCCGAGGCCCGTGCCGGCGGCCGCCTGCCCGGCCAGCGTGTTCGACGAGGTGACGAAGGGGTAGGTGCCGAAGTCGATGTCGAGGAGCGCCCCCTGCGCGCCCTCGAAGAGGATGCGGCTGCCCGCGCGGCGCTTCTCGCCCAGCACCTTCCACACCGGACCGGCAAAGCGCAGCACCCGGGGCGCGATCTCGAGGAGGTCGGCGATCAGCCTGTCGCGGTCCACCGGCGGAAGGCCGAGGCCCTTCCTCAGCGCGTCGTGGTGGACGAGCGCGCGGTCCACGCGCAGTTCCAGCGTCGGCCGGTCGGCGAGGTCGGCCACCCGGATCACCCGGCGGCCCACCTTGTCCTCGTAGGCCGGGCCGATGCCGCGCCCGGTCGTGCCGATCTTGGCCACGGAAGCCTGCGACTCGCGCGCGCGGTCGAGCTCGCCGTGGAACGGCAGGATCAGGGGCGCATTCTCGGCGATCATCAGGTTCTCGGGCGTGATCCTCACGCCCTGCCCCTCCAGCTTGGCGATCTCGTCCACGAGATGCCAGGGGTCGAGCACCACGCCGTTGCCGATGACGCTGAGCTTGCCCGGCCGCACGATCCCCGAGGGCAGGAGCGACAACTTGTAGACCGTCTCGCCGATCACAAGCGTGTGGCCCGCGTTGTGGCCGCCCTGGAAGCGGGCGATCACGTCGGCCCGCTCCGACAGCCAGTCGACGATCTTGCCCTTGCCCTCGTCGCCCCACTGGGCGCCGACCACGACGACGTTGGCCATGCTGCGGTTCCTGCCTCGTTCAGCGTTCGGGCGTCCTATAGCGGCGGCGGGGGCGGCACGAAACCGCAAAAAACGCGCGGGCCCGCCCGGCGGAGCCCCGCCGCGCCGCATCCGCGGCGCGCGCCCGGCCCCGCTGCGCACCGCTGGACAGCCGGCGCGCGGGCCTGCTAGGCAGTCGGGCGTCACCTCTGCCGGGGCACGACATGGGCTTTCTCCTGCGCTGGCTCTTCGCCTTCGTCCTGCTGGCGGCGACCTTCAACCCCACGCCCTGGAACTTCGTCCGCTGGGCCGAGGCGAACTGGCGCGAGCAGATGCCGCTCGCGGTGCTGTTCGGGCTGATCCTGCTTGCCGCCTACGCGATCTACCTGCGCGCCACCCTCCGCTCCATCGGCCCGCTCGGGATGATGCTGGTCGCGGCGCTCGTCGCCGCGCTCCTCTGGGTGCTGATCGACTTCGGCGTGCTCAGCCTGTCCAATCCCAAACTGAACACCTGGCTCGGGCTGCTCGCCCTGTCGGTCGTGCTCGGCATCGGGCTCTCCTGGTCGATCGTCCGCCGGCGCCTCTCCGGGCAGGCCGACGTGGACGACGTGGACGAGAACTAGGCTTGCGGGCCGGGCCCCGAGGTCCTAGATAGCCGGCGAACCGACCGGAAGCGCGCCCATGGAAGTCGTCGTCCTCGTCATCCACCTGATCCTCGCCCTCGCGCTGATCGGCGTGGTGCTCCTCCAGCGCAGCGAGGGGGCCGCGCTGCTCTCGGGCGGCGGCAGCATGACGGGGCGGCCCTCGGTGACGCCGCTCGGCAAGGTCACCTGGGCGCTCGCCATCGCCTTCATCGCCACCTCGATCGCGCTCACCATCATCGCGGCGGCGGGGTCCGAGCGCGGATCGGTCGTCGACCGGCTCGGCGCGCAGCCCGCGCCCGCCACCGAGGCTCCGGCGCTGCCCTCGGGCGAGGACCTCCTGCCCCCCGCGCCCGCCACCCCGCCGCGCGCCGACTGACCCGCCCGCCGCCCCGCGGGACGCCCCGCAGTCGGCCCGCCCGACAGCCCGCACGGGTCGCCGCGAGTGGCGCCACAACAGCTTGCCCCCGCGTCACCGCCGAAGGGAACATGTTGGGGCGCGGTTGCCTGCCTTCGGGGAATCGCTTATAGCTCAAATCCCGTGATCCGGCGCTCCGGGAAGCGCCGGCTTGCATGACAGGCGGCAGGAGATCGCGGGGGTTCCGGGCATGGCGCGCTACGTCTTCATCACCGGCGGGGTGGTCTCCTCGCTGGGCAAGGGGCTCGCGTCCGCCGCGCTCGGCGCGCTGCTGCAGGCGCGCGGCTTCTCGGTCAGGCTCAGGAAGCTCGACCCCTACCTCAACGTCGATCCCGGCACGATGTCGCCCTTCGAGCACGGCGAGGTGTTCGTCACCGACGACGGCGCCGAGACCGACCTCGACCTCGGCCACTACGAGCGCTTCACCGGGGTTCCGGCAAGGCGGTCCGATTCCGTCTCGGCCGGCCGCATCTACATGAACGTGCTCGAGAAGGAGCGGCGCGGCGACTACCTCGGCAAGACGATCCAGGTGATCCCGCACGTCACCAACGAGATCAAGGAATTCCTCGCCATCGGCGAGGACGAGGTCGATTTCATGCTCTGCGAGATCGGCGGCACGGTGGGCGACATCGAGGGCCTGCCCTTCTTCGAGGCGATCCGCCAGTTCGCGCAGGACCGGCCCCGCGGCCAGTGCATCTTCATGCACCTGACGCTCCTGCCCTACATCGCGGCGAGCGGCGAGCTGAAGACCAAGCCGACGCAGCACTCCGTCAAGGAGCTTCGCGCCATCGGCATCGCGCCGGACGTGCTCGTCTGCCGCTCCGAGAAACCGATCCCCGAGAAGGAGCGGGCGAAGATCGCACTGTTCTGCAACGTGCGGAAGGAGGCCGTGATCGCCGCGCCCGACCTCGCCACGATCTACGAGGCGCCGCTCGCCTACCACCGCGAGGGGCTCGACCAGGCGGTGCTCGACGCCTTCATGATCTCGCCCGCGCCGAAGCCCGACCTTCGGCGGTGGGAGGACGTGATGGACCGCCTGATCAACGCCGAGGGCGAGGTGCGGGTCGCGATCGTGGGCAAGTACACCCAGCTCGAGGATGCCTACAAGTCGATCGCCGAGGCGCTGACCCACGGCGGCATGGCCAACCGCGTGCGCGTCAAGGCCGAATGGATCGACGCCGAGATCTTCGAGCGCGAGGATCCCGCGCCGTATCTGGAGCCCTTCCACGCCATCCTCGTCCCCGGCGGCTTCGGCGAGCGCGGGACGGAAGGAAAGATCAAGGCCGCCCAGTTCGCGCGCGAGAAGGGCGTGCCCTATCTCGGCATCTGCCTCGGCATGCAGATGGCGGTGATCGAGGCCAGCCGCAACCTCGCCGGCCTGCCCGACGCCGGCAGCGAGGAGTTCGACCACGAGGCCGGGCGCAAGCGCTTCACCCCCGTGGTCTACCACCTGAAGGAATGGGTTCAGGGCAACCAGACCGTCGCGCGCCGGCCCGAGGACGCCAAGGGCGGCACGATGCGGCTCGGAGCCTACACCGCGGTGCTCGCGCCCGGCTCGAAGGTCGCCTCCGTCTACGGCGCGACCTCGATCGAGGAACGCCACCGCCACCGCTACGAGGTGGACATCAAGTATCGCGACCGGCTGGAGAAGTGCGGGCTGACCTTCTCGGGGATGAGCCCCGACGGGCGGCTGCCCGAGATCGTCGAGATCGAGGGACACCCCTGGTTCATCGGCGTGCAGTTCCACCCCGAGCTGAAGTCGAAGCCCTTCGCGCCGCACCCGCTCTTTGCCGACTTCGTGCGCGCGGCCAAGGAGATGAGCCGGCTCGTCTGACGCGCCTGCGGCGGCGGCGGCGCGCCGCGGCCGTCGGAAAACCGTCACAGACGCGTGATCTAACCGCGACGTTCGATTGGCGGAGGCCCCGACATGACGCCCGACGATACCGACACGCCTTCCCGCGACTGGCTGGAGGCGGAGCTCGCCGACACGCTCGACGAGGACTACGAGCTCGAGCTCGAGGACGCGATCCTGTCGCGCAAGATCGCCGAGATCTACAAGCGCGCCCATCCCGACGCGATCCCGCGCTCGGAATACTTCCCGGCCCTGCTCCGGCTCCAGGCAGAGCTGATCAAGCTCCAGGACTGGGTGATCCACCGCAAGGAGAAGGTCGTCGTCGTCTTCGAGGGCCGCGACAGCGCCGGCAAGGGCGGCGTCATCAAGCGCATCACCCAGCGGCTCAACCCGCGCGTGGTGCGCGTCGTCGCGCTCCCCGCCCCCTCCGACCGCGAGCGCACCCAGTGGTACTTCCAGCGCTACGTGCCGCACCTGCCCGCGGGCGGCGAGATCGTGCTCTTCGACCGCTCCTGGTACAACCGCGCGGGCGTGGAGCGGGTGATGGGCTTCGCCACCGAGGAGCAGGTCGAGGAGTTCTTCCGCGACGTGCCCGAGTTCGAGCGGATGCTGGTCCGCTCGGGCATCCGGCTGGTGAAATACTGGTTCTCGATCACCGACGAGGAACAGCAGATGCGCTTCCTGATGCGCATCCACGACCCGATGAAGCAGTGGAAGCTGTCGCCGATGGACCTCCAGAGCCGGGTGCGCTGGGAGCAGTACACCAAGGCCAAGGAGGAGATGTTCGCCCGCACCAACATCCCCGAGGCGCCCTGGTACATCGTCGAGGGCAACGACAAGAAGCGCGCGCGGCTCAACTGCATCGACCACCTCCTGAGCCTCATCCCCTACGAGGAGGTGCCGCACGAGGAGATCGCGCTCCCCGAGCGGGTGTTCAACCCGAACTACGAGCGCGCCGTCCTGCCGCCCGAGCTTTACGTGCCGCGCAAATACTGAAAGGCTGGTCCCGCAGACGGGGAAGGCAGACGGGGGAGGCAGACGGGGGAGACGGCCATGCCCAAGGGTTACTGGATCGCGCATGTCGATGTCCGCGACGCCGCCGCCTACGAGGCCTACAAGGCCGCGAACGCCGCGCCCTTCGCGCGCTTCGGCGCGCGCTTCCTCGTGCGCGGCGGGGCGCACGAGGTGCGCGAGGGGCAGGCGAAGCCCCGCACCGTGGTGATCGAGTTCCCGAGCTACGAGGCCGCGCGCGCCTGCTACGACAGCCCCGAATACCAGGCCGCGAAGGCGCTGCGCGATCCGGTCAGCACGGGCGATCTGGTGATTGCCGAGGGCTGGGAGGGCTGAGGCCGGCACGCGCCCCGCCGCGGGCGGGTTGCCGGGCGGAGCCGTCCTCGCCGCACTTCGGGCCGCCGCCGGGCCTTCCGGCCGCACGCGGCCGCACCGGCAAGGCCGGACCTTCCCCGCCCGGTGCAGGCGGCTTATATCGGGGCCATGTTCTCCGATCTCCTCCGCCGCCTCGCGCAGCCCGCCGCCCCGCTGCCGGAACCCGACCAGCGCCTCGCGCTCGCCGCGCTCCTCGTGCGCGTTGGCCGCGCCGACGGCCACTTCGGCGAGGCGGAGGCCCGGCGGATCGACCGCATCCTGTCGGCACGCTACGGGCTTTCGCCGTTCGAGGCGGTCCGCCTGCGCGCCGAGGCCGAGACGCTCGAGGCCGAGGCCCCCGACACGGTGCGCTTCACCCGCGCGATCAAGGACGCGGTTCCCTACGAGGAGCGCACGGGCGTGATCGAGGCGCTCTGGTCCGTGGTGCTCGCCGACGGCGTGCGCGACCAGGAGGAGGACGCGCTGCTGCGCCTCGTCGCCAACCTGCTCGGCGTGAACGACCGGGACTCGGCGCTCGCGCGGCAGAGGGTGGAGGCGCGCGGGTGATCGCGAGCCTGCCGATGTACGACCGGCCCGAGACCGCGGCCGCCCACGACGCGCTCTGGGCGGCGATCCGCGATGCGCTGCGCGCCCGCGGCGTGGCGGCCCCCGAGGCGCTCGACCGCGCCATCGGGCTGTGGGAGGGCTGGGAACACCCCGCCCTCGTCCTCGGCCAGACCTGCGGCCTGCCCTACCGCAGCCGGCTGCACGGCCGCGTGACGCTGGTCGCCACCTTCGACTACGGGCTCGAGGACACGCCCCCCGGCCACTACCGCAGCCTGTTCGTCGCCCGCGCCTGCGACCCGCGCGGCGCGCCCGAGGACTTCGCATCCGCCCGGTTTGCCTACAGCGAGGGCGGCTCGCACTCGGGCTGGGCGGCGCCGCAGCTCTGGGCCGCCGCGCGCGGCTTCGCCTTCGCCCCCTCGCTCCGGACCGGCGGCCACCGGCCGAGCGCCCGCGCCGTGGCGGAAGGCCGCGCCGACATCGCCGCGATCGACGCGATCACCTGGCGCGGGATCCTCCGCTGGGAACCTCAGGTCGCCGGCGCGCTGAAGGTGATCGGCCGGACGGACGCCTCGCCCGGCCTGCCGCTGATCGCCGCGGCGGGAACGGACGCCGATCGCCACGCCGAGGCGGTGGCGGAGGGGCTCGACCGGATCGCGCCGGAGGCGCGTGCCGCGCTCGGAATCGCCGGGCTCGTGCGGATCCCCGCCGGCGACTACCTGGCCGTGCCGACGCCGCCCGCCCCTGCCCGTTTGGCGGGCTGAGGCCGCCGGAATGGGCAGAAGGCCGGCCGATCCGCCACAAAGGGCGTTGCAAACCGCCGGATTCTCCGCCCTACTCCGCTGCCGGGGAAACGACGAAGTGCCTTCGTGACTGACGCAGCCGCGCCGATCATCGAGATCCGCGACCTTCACAAGAGTTACGGCTCGCTGGAGGTGCTGAAGGGTGTGGACATCTCGGCCCGCCGCGGCCAGGTGATCTCGCTGATCGGCTCGTCCGGCTCGGGCAAGTCCACGCTGCTGCGCTGCGCGAACCTCCTCGAGGACAGCCAGCAGGGCGAGATCCTGTTCGAGGGCGAGCCGGTCCGGTGGCGCGGGCAGGGCGCGGGCCGCCACCCCGCCGACAAGGCGCAGGTGCTCAGGATCCGCACCAACCTGTCGATGGTGTTCCAGCAGTTCAACCTCTGGGCGCATCTCACCGTGCTCCAGAACGTGATGGAAGCGCCCGTCACCGTGCTCCGGCAGGACCGCGCCGAGGTCGAGGCGCGCGCCCGGATGCTGCTCGACAAGGTGGGCATCCTCGAGAAGGCCGATGCCTACCCCGCACAGCTCTCGGGCGGGCAGCAGCAGCGCGCCGCCATCGCCCGCGCGCTCTGCATGGAGCCGCGCGCGCTCCTCTTCGACGAGCCGACCTCGGCGCTCGACCCCGAGCTCCAGCAGGAGGTGGTGAAGGTCATCAAGGATCTTGCGGCCGAACACCGGACCATGCTTCTCGTCACCCACGACATGCGGCTCGCCTCCGACGTGTCCGACCATGTGGTGTTCCTGCACCAGGGCCGGATCGAGGAGGAGGGCCCCCCCTCGGAGCTGTTCGGCAGCCCGAGGACCGACCGGCTGCGGCAGTTCCTGAGCGCGACTGCCCCCGCCTGACCCCATGCGCTGCGAATGAGAACCCACAGGGAGAACGACCGATGAGAAGACTTGCACTTGCCGCCGCGCTGGTGGCGCTGACCGCCGGCGCCGGCCTCGCCCAGGACGTGGTGCGGATGGGCACCGAGGGCGCCTATCCTCCGTACAACTTCATCAACGACAAGGGCGAGGTCGATGGCTTCGAGCGCGAGCTCGGCGACCGCCTCTGCGAGCTGGCGGGCCTGACCTGCACCTGGGTGACCAACGACTGGGATTCGATCATCCCCAACCTCCAGTCCGGCAACTACGACACGATCATCGCCGGGATGAGCATCACCGAGGAACGCGACAAGGTCATCGACTTCACGCAGAACTACATCCCGCCGGCGGCCTCCGCCTATGTCGCCCTGTCGCCCGACGTGGACGTGACGGGCGGCGTGATCGCTGCGCAGACGGCGACGATCCAGGCCGCCCACGTGGCCGAGACCGGCGCGACGCTGCTCGAGTTCGCGACCCCCGAGGAGACCATCGCGGCGGTGCGCAACGGCGAGGCCGATGCGGTCTTCGCCGACAAGGACTACCTCGCCCCGATCGTCGCCGAATCGAACGGCGAGCTGGTCTGGGCGGGCGAGGACGTCCAGCTCGGCGGCGGCGTGGGCATGGGCCTGCGCGAGAGCGACACCGAGCTCAAGGCCAAGTTCGACGCCGCGATCCAGTCGATGAAGGACGACGGCTCGCTGAACGAACTGATCCGGAAGTGGTTCGGCGAGGACGCCACCGTGTTCTGATCGGCCGGACCAGGACGGGCGGGGCGCCGGCCCCGCCCCGACACCGCCATGTTCCCGTTCTGCGAAGACCCCTCCGCCCTCGAAGGCCTGGCCTGGATGGCCTGCTACCTGACCACGGGCAAGCATTTCGCGTTCTACGGGTCGATCGGAACGGTGCTTCTGCTCCTGGCGGTCACCGCGCCCGTCGCGCTCGCCTTCGGCTTCCTCGGGGCGATGGCCGCGCGCTCGCACATCCTGCCGCTCAGCCTGATCGGCAAGGGCTACACCGCGATGGTGCGCGGCGTTCCCGACATCGTGTTCTTCCTGTTCTTCGTGATCGCCCTCGACCAGGCGATCGAATGGACGGTCCACCAGGTCCGCTGCCCCGACTGGACCGAGCCGATCCGCAACGGGCTGGAGTTCCGGGTCTGCCCGCAGGCGAAGGTTCCCGCCGCGACCGCGCCCCAGGCGTGGCACCAGGCCTATGCCTTCGGGCTCGCGGTCTTCACCTTCGCCATCGTCTTCGGCGCCTTCGCCGCCAACGTGCTCTACGGCGCCATGCGCGCCGTGCCGCGCGCGCAGCTCGAGACCGCCGAGGCCTACGGCATGACCCGGCGGCAGACGTTCTGGCGCATCCTCGTGCCGCAGATGTGGATCTACGCGCTCCCCGGCCTCTCGAACCTCTGGATGATCCTGATCAAGGCGACGCCGCTCCTCTTCCTGCTCGGCATCCAGGACATCGTCTACTGGGCGCGCGAGCTCGGCGGCTCCAAGACCTCCGCCTACGAATACCCGCACCCCGACTGGCGGCTGTGGTACTTCGTGGCGCTCCTGGTGTTCTACCTCGCCTTCACCAAGGTCTCCGAGGTGGTTCTGGCCCGCGTCACGCGCCGGCTCTCGCACGGCCAGGCGACCGCGGCGGGCGAGGAGATGCGGAGGGCGGCCGCATGACCTGCTGGGAGACGCTCCAGGCCTACGGCCTGCGTTCGATCGGGATCGGCGAGCGCCTCCTGCCGCGGACCGACTTCGACCTCTGCCAGCAGTTCGTGCTGATCGGCTCGGGGCTGATCTGGAACGTCTACTTCGGCGTGCTGGCGCTTGGCCTGGGGTTCTTCCTCGCGGTGGCCGTCGCGCTCGGCAAGGCCTCGCGGAACCCGCTCTTCCGCAAGCCGGCCGAATGGTTCGTCTTCGTGTTCCGGGGCTCGCCGCTCTTCATCCAGTTCTTCCTCGCCTACGAGGCGCTCGTGCTCCTGCCCCGCGCCGGGATCGAGATCTTCGGCATCACCGTGCAGACGGCCTGGACCACCCGCGCCTGGGCGGGCGCGCTGTTCGTGCTGTTCCTCAACACCTCGGCCTATGCCGGCGAGATCTTCTACGGCGCGCTGCGCGCCGTCCCGAAGGGCGACATCGAGGCCGCCGACGCCTACGGCATGACCGGATGGACGCGGTTCCGCCGGATCACCTTTCCCACCATGCTCCGGCTGGCATGGCCCGCCTACACGAACGAGGCGATCTTCCTCTTCCATGCCACGACGCTCGTCTTCTTCTCGGGCTTTCCGGCGTGGCAGCAGCGCGGCGACGCGCTCTACTACGCCAACTACTTCGCCGACAAGACGTTCAACCCCTTCATCCCCTACCCGATCGTGGCCTTCTACTTCATCTGCCTGACGCTCCTCATCATCTGGCTCTTCGGGCTGATGAACCGGCGGCTCAACCGCCACCTGCCGGCCGAGCGCCGGCGCATCCGCTACCGGCCGCAACTCATCCGGTGACATCTTGAAAGACTGGCTCCACGCGCATCCCGACGTCCGCACCATCCGCGTCGCCGCCGCCGACCTCAACGGCCAGGCCCGCGGCAAGCGCATCCCCGCCCGCTTCGCCGACAAGCTCCTGACCGAGGGCACGCGCTTCCCCTTCTCGGTCCTGAACCTCGACATCTGGGGCGAGGACATCGAGGACAGCCCGCTCGTCTTCGACGCGGGCGACATGGACGGGGTGCTCTTGCCCACCGAGCGGGGCTTCCTGCCGATGCCCTGGCTCGACGCGCCGACCGCGCTCCTGCCGATCTGGATGTTCCACGAGGACGGCCGCCCCTACGACGGCGACCCGCGCCACGCGCTCAAGTCCGTGGTCGACCGCTACGCCGCCCGCGGCCTCACCCCGGTCGTGGCGACCGAGCTCGAATTCTACCTCATCGACGACAGCGGCCAGACGCCGCGCGTGCCGCCCTCGCCCCGCTCGGGCAAGCGGCGGATGGGCGGCGAGACGCTGGCGCTGCGCGCGCTCGATGCCTTCGACGTGTTCTTCTCGGCGCTCTACGACGCCTGCGAGGCGATGGACATCTCGGCCGACACCGCGATCTCGGAATCCGGGCCCGGCCAGTTCGAGGTCAACCTCCAGCACGGGCCCGACGCGCTGAAGGCCGCCGACGACGCCTGGCTGTTCAAGCTCCTGGTCAAGGGGCTGGCCCGGCGCCACGGCTTCGCGGCGAGCTTCATGGCCAAGCCCTACGAGCAGTTCTCGGGCAACGGGATGCACACGCACTTCTCGATCCTCGACGCGGTCGGCCGCAACGTCTTCGACGACGGGACGGCGCAGGGCTCGCCCGTGCTGCGCAACGCCGTCGCCGGCTGCCTGGCCGCGCTGCCCGACCTCACGCTGGTCTTCGCGCCGCATGCCAACAGCTACGACCGCCTCGTGCCCGAGCGGCACGCGCCGACCGGCGTCGCCTGGGCCTACGAGAACCGCACCGCGGCGATCCGCATCCCCTCGGGCAGCCCGCGCGCCCGGCGGATCGAGCATCGCGTCTCGGGCGGCGACGTGAACCCCTACCTGATGATCGCGGCGATCCTCGGCAGCGCGCTCGAGGGGATCGAGCGCGGCCTGGAGCCGCCGCCGCCGATCGAGGGCAACGCCTATGCGCTCGACCTGCCGCAGATCCCCGACACCTGGGAGGGCGCGCTGCGCGCCTTCGAGGAAAGCGAGGTCGTGCCGCGCATCTTCAAGGCAGAGCTGATCCGCAACTACATCCTGACCAAGCGGCAGGAGATCCGCTACATGTCCGAACTCTCCGAGCCGGAGCAGGTGGAGCTCTACCTCGATACGGTCTGAGGCGCCCCCGGCGGCGCAGCGTCGGCGCCGCCGGCTGCCAGATCGAGCGCGAGCCTGCCGTTGCGGTAGCGCCCGCGCACCAGATGGCCCGGCCGGCGCACCTCGGGGAAGCCCTCGGCCCAGTCGCGGAAGCGGTCGTTCGTCACGATGCGCGCGCCGAGGTCGCGCGCGGCGGTCAGCAGGAAGGGGTCGGCCTGCGTCCCCTTCGGCACCACGAACACGCGGTCCGGGGGCAGGCCGAGGAGCTGGCCGAACGCCCGGTCGTGCAGGTAGCGCCCGGCCAGCAGGTGGCCCGCGTTGGCGTCGAACACGACGCCGGGGGTGAAGCCGAGCGCGGTCAGCTCCCCGATCGCGTCGGTCAGCGGCGCGAGCTGCGGCGTGCCGTCGAGCCAGTGCATGACGTTCGAGCCGTCGATCACGATCCAGCGGGGCGGCGCCGCCGCCGGCGCGGCACCACGCCGCCGCGCGAGGGCGAGGGCGACCAGCACGAGGCCCGCCGCCGCCGCCGCCCCGGCGGGGAACACAAGATCCCTCAGCCCCGGCACGACCGCGGCGGCCGCAACGGCGAGGAGGCTGACGAGAAGAACCGAAACCGGGGCGCGCATGGCGCGACGCTACCCGCCGACCCGCTCGCCCGCAACTGCCGGCCGGGGGGGTGCCCGCGGCCCGCTATCCGGTGAGCATCCGGTAGAGTTCGTCCTTCAGCCGTGCGCGCTTCCGGCGGAGTTCGGTCTCGTGCAGCTCGTCGGTCGGCTCGACGTTCGTCTCGGCGCGGTGCACCGCCCGGTTCACCTCGTGATATTCGTCCATCAGCCGCGCGAAATGCGGGTTCGAGGTCTTCAGCTCGGTGATCCGGGCCGCCTTGTCTGGGAATTCCTCGTGCAGCTCGTGCGGCGTATGGGTCATGGCGCGGTCCTTTCCTGCCTTGCGTCGCCCCGACCCTAAGGTCGCCGGGCGCGCCGCCACCTTGACCGGGATCAAGGGCGGCGCGGTCACGCCAGGTCGTGGGCCGCCGGGATGTTGGGCTGCGGGTAGTCCGCCGGCGTCCCGCGCCGCTCGAGGACCGAGCGGTGGATCGTCGCTCCCTCGGGGATGCTCCTTCGGGCGCCGCGCGGCAGGTGCCACCCCGCGAACCCGGCCGCCTGCACGCCGCCGGGACCGGGCGCCCGCCGCCCGGGGAGATATTCCAGGATCCGCCACGCCAGGTTCATCGAGTCGTGCGGCGCTGCGGTCGGATCGGGCGCGACGTAGTCCTTCGCGGGGTTCCTGCCGAGCACGATCTCGTCCACGACCTCGCGGTTGTAGCGCAGGCCCATCCGCTCGGTCTCGTCGATCATCCAGGCGAGCGGGATCTTCGCGAGCGCGCTCCCCGCCTCGTCGTAGCCCCCGCCGATGTCGCCGTGCACCCCCGAGAACCAGACCTCCTTCACGTCCTGCGGAACCTTCGCCGTGGGCTCGACCGGATGGTCCCAGAACTCGCCGCCCTTCTTCCAGAGCTGCGGCCGGTACATCCGCCGCCGCTCGTCGATCGCCACGGCATGACGCACGGCCTCGACGCTGTCGTTCTCCTCGGTGAAGGCATGGGCGCGCAGGTAGGGGCGGCCGTAGCGGCGCAGCTCGATGATCGAGCCCACCGTGTCGAAGAGCCCCAGGCACCGGATCGGCGGGCGGCGCGGTCTGAGGATGCGGCAGAACAGATCGACCTCGGCCAGCGGGTTCGCCTTCGGATCGCGCGAGCGCGCAACCGAAAGGTCGGTGCTGGCCGTGCCGGCATTCTTGTAGGCGCGGTAGGCGTAGTCGAGCAGGTTGAGGTTAACCGGGCTCATCAGGCCGACGGCATGGATGAAGCCCGCGAGCATCCGCGCCGTGTAGGCCCCCCTGCTGAAGCCGAAGAGGAAGATCCGGTCGGGCTCCTCCTGCCGGCCGCCGGCGCGCCGGCCGTCGTCGTAGGTCTCGATCAGGAAGCGGTAGGCTTCCTTCACGTTGTCGTCGATGCCGCGGCCCGTGGCCAGCCGGTAAAGCTCCACCGTCTTGCGCCAGGTCTGCGACAGCGCGTTCTCCGCCCCGAACGTGCCGACGCCGGGGTCGTAGAAGACGGTCTGCCCCTCGTCCTTCGCCAGCGTCCCGTAGAGCCGGAGGATGCTCGTCCGGTTCTTGGAGATCTCGTTCGACGTGCCATCGCAGAGCAGGACGATGTTCTTGGCCATCTCGGGCCTCCCGGGCGACAGCCGCTCCCGGCGCGGCGGCGCGATCCTACCACTCCCCGGCGGGCCGCCGTACTCCCTTGTCGCGCCCGGCCCCCGGCGTCCGCGGCGGCAGCCTCACGGTGCACGCGCGGTGTACGGGTTGTGCACGCATTGTGCCGTGCGGTTTTCGCCGTTGGACGGGGGGCCGGGCGGGTGCCGCCGCGCGCTCAGCGCTGCGCGGTGCGCCAGTTCGGATGGATCCAGGGCTCGAGGTTCTCCGCCGGCAGCGGCGGACGCCCCAGGATGTGGTCGGCGGCCTTCTCTCCGACCATGATGGAGGGGGCGTTGAGGTTGCCGTTGGTGATGCGCGGGAACACCGAGCTGTCGGCAACCCGCAGGCCCTCGACGCCGATCACCCGGCACTCGGGATCGACGACCGCCATCGGGTCGTCCCGCCGGCCCATGCGGGCGGTGCCGCAGGGGTGATAGGCGCTCTCGGCATGGTCGCGCACGAACGCGTCGAGCTCCGCATCGGTCTGCGCCGCCGGTCCCGGCGCCAGCTCGCGGTCGACGTGCCCGGCCATGGCGGGCTGCGCGAAGATCTCGCGCGTGAGGCGCAGGCAGGCCCGGAACTCCGTCCAGTCGTCCTCGTGGCTCATGTAGTTGAAGCGGATCACGGGGGCGTCGGCGGGGCGGGGCGAGCGCAACGTGACGCTGCCGCGCGACTTCGAGCGCATCGGGCCGACATGGGCCTGGAAGCCGTGACCCCTGACCGCGGCCCTGCCATCGTAGCGCACCGCGAGCGGCAGGAAATGGAACTGGATGTCGGGGTAGTCGATGCCGGCTGCCGAGCGGATGAAGCCCGCGCTCTCGAACTGGTTCGAGGCGCCGGGGCCGGTGCGGGTGAGGAGCCAGCGCGCGCCGACATAGGCCTTCCCGAGGAGGTTCCAGTAGCGGTAGAGCGTGATCGGCCGGCGCGCGGCGAACTGGACGTAGACCTCCAGATGGTCCTGCAAGTTCGCGCCCACCCCCGGCCGGTCGGCGAGCACGGGGATCCCGTGGGCCGCGAGATGCGCCCCGGGGCCGATGCCCGAAAGCATCAGGAGTTTCGGCGTGTTGATCGAGGAGGCGGCAAGGATCACCTCGCGCCGGGCCCGGATCGTCTCGGTCTGGCCGTGGATGTCGGCCTCCACGCCGGTCGCCCGGCCGGCCTCGAACACGACGCGGCGGGCGAGCGCACGCACCAGCCGGCAGTTCGGCCGCCGGAGCGCGGGCTTGAGGTAGGCATTGGCGGCCGACCAGCGCCGGCCCCGCCAGATCGTCGCCTCCATGGCGCCGAAGCCTTCCTGGCGGTGGCCGTTGTAGTCGGCCGTGACGCCGTAGCCGGCCTGCCGCGCCGCCTCGACGAAGGCCGCGTGGAGGGGATTGTCGCGCGGGCCGCGGGTGACGTGGAGCGGGCCGTCGAGGCCGCGCCAGCCCGGGTCGCCGCCCTCGGCGCCGCCATGCCAGCACTCCATCCGCTTGAAGTAGGGCAGGACGTCGGCGAAGCCCCAGCCCGCGGCGCCCTGCTCGGCCCAGTGGTCGAAGTCGCGCGCGTGGCCGCGCACGTAGACCATGCCGTTGATCGAGGAGGATCCGCCGATCACCTTGCCGCGCGGCACGGCCATCCGCCGGTTGCCGAGATGCGGCTCGGGCTCGGAGACGAAGCCCCAGTCGTAGAGCGCCATGTTCATCGGGAAGCTCAGCGCGCCGGGCATCTGGATGAAGGGCCCCGCGTCGGTGCCGCCGTGTTCGACGACGATCACCGAGGCCCCGGCCTCGGCGAGCCGGAAGGCGAGCGCACAGCCGGCCGAGCCGGCGCCGACGATGACGAAATCGGCCTCGTGCATCAGCGCCGCGCGGGGGGTTTCGCACCCCCCGCACCCCCCGCGGAGTATTTCGGACAGGATGAAGGAGCGAGGCTACCAGGGCGCATCGACGCCTCCCTGGCCCACGTAGACGGACTTGACCTCGGTCCAGTGCTCGATCGCGCTGCGGCCGTTCTCGTGGCCGAGGCCCGACATCTTGGTTCCGCCGAAGGGCACCTCGACGGGGGTGAGGTTGTAGGTGTTGATCCAGCAGCTTCCCGCCGCGATGCGGCCGATCACCCGGTGGGCGCGGGCGAGGTCGCGGGTGAACACCCCGGCGGAGAGCCCGAACTCGGTCGCGTTCGCGCGGGCGATGACCTCTTCCTCGGTGTCGAAGCCGAGAACGCTCATCACCGGGCCGAAGATCTCCTCGCGGGCGATGGTCATGTCGTCGGTCACGTCGGCGAAGATCGTCGGCTCGACGTAGAAGCCGGGCCGCTGCGGCACGCCGCCGCCGGCGACGAGGCGCGCGCCCTCGGCGCGGGCGCTCTCGATGTAGCCCAGCACCTTCGCGCGCTGCGCCTCGCTGATGAGCGGGCCGAAGGTCGTCGTCTCGTCGAGCGGATCGCCGATGCGGATGGCGGCGGTGCGGGCGACGAGGCGGCTCAGGAACTCCGCCTCGACGGCGCGCTCGACGAAGACCCGGGTGCCGTTCGAGCAGACCTGGCCCGACGAGTAGAAGTTGCCGAGCATCGCGCCGCCCACGGCGGCGTCGAGGTCGGCGTCGGCGAAGACGACGAGGGGCGACTTGCCGCCGAGTTCGAGCGTGGCGCGGCGCATCCCCTCGGCGGCCATGCGGTAGACCTTCCGGCCGGTGGGGACCGAGCCGGTCAGCGCGACCTTGCGCACGCGGGCATCCGTGGCGAGGGCCGCGCCAACCTCGCCGCGCCCCTGCACCACGTTGAAGACGCCCGCGGGCGCCCCCGCCTCGGCGAGGATCTCGGCAAGCTTCAGCGCGCCCAGGGGCGTGAGCTCGGACGGCTTGAAGACCATGGTGTTGCCGCAGGCGAGCGCCGGGGCGGCCTTCCAGGCGGCGGTCTGCGTGGGGTAGTTCCAGGCCCCGATCCCGACGGTGACGCCGAGGGGCACGCGGACCGTGTAGGCCCAGTCGCTGCCGAGCGGGATCATCTCGCCCGCGAGCGTGGCGGCAAGGCCGCCGAAGAATTCGAGCGCATCGGCGCAGGACGGCCAGTCGGCGACCCGCGTCTCGGAGATCGGCTTGCCGGTGTCGAGCGTCTCGAGCCGGGCGAGTTCCTCGGCGCGCTCGCGGATCAGCCAGGCGGCGCGGGTCAGCACGCGCCCGCGCTCGACCGGCCGGAGCGCCGCCCAGCCGGGCTGCGCCGCGGCGGCGGCGGCGAGCGCGGCCTCGACGACCGCGGGCGTGGCGGCGTGCACGCGGGCGATCTCCTCGCCGGTCGCGGGGTAGATGACCGGGATCGCCTCTCCGGCCGCATCCTCGCGGCAGGCGCCCTGGATGAAGTGGCTGGCGGTGGGCTGGACGTTCATCGGGCAAGCTCCGCGGCAAGATGGCCCTCGACGAGCCGGACGGCGGCGGCGCGGTCCGGGGCGCGGCCGGCGAGCGCCTGGCGCAGGTAGACGCCGTCGATCATCGCGCCGAGCCGGTCGGCGACCTCGCCTGCCCGTTCCGCGACGAGCGGCCGGAGCGCGCCGACGAGATTCGAGCGCAGCCGCCGCTGGTAGACGGCGAGAAGCCGCCGCGCCTCGGGCACGGTCTGGGAAAGCACGTAGAAGTGCAGCCAGGCCGAAACCACCTCGCGCCGGAACGAGCCTTCGGAGAAGCTCGCCCGGATCACCGCGCGCACCCGTCCCTCGGGGCCCTCGGCGGCGGCGAGCGCGCCGCGCACCTCGGCGCCGTAGATGGTCAGGATGTGCCGCATGGCGGCGAGGAAGATCTGTTCCTTGCCGCCGAAGTAGTGATGCGCCAGCGCCGAGGACATGCCCGCCCGGCGCGCGATCTGCGCGACGGTGACGTCGAGCGTTCCGGCGCGGCCGATCTCGGCGATCGTCGCGCGCACGAGCGCGTCGCGCCGGATCGGCTCCATTCCGACCTTGGGCATGGGCATTCTCCTTCCCTCGAAGCGCTATCGGATTCTTTATTGACTCGTCAATCAACAAAAACGAGAAGTCGTAAGGCAAACAGGTTGCCTTTCGGCGCGCTGCGCCGTTTGATGGCGACCAACAACAACAGGGAGACCGGCCATGCGCCTCACGCTTACCGCCCTCGCGGTCGCTGCCTTCGCCAGCGCCGCCGCCGCCCAGGACCAGTGCAGCGAGATCACCTTCTCGGACGTGGGCTGGACCGACATCACGGCCACGACGGCCGCCACGACCCTGATCCTCGACGCGCTCGGCTATCAGACCGAGGTCAAGGTGCTTTCGGTGCCGGTGACCTATGCCGGCCTCGCCCAGGGCGACATCGACGTGTTCCTCGGCAACTGGATGCCGACGATGGAGGCCGACATCGCGCCCTACCGCGAGGCGGGCACGGTCGAGACGGTGCGCACGAACCTCGAGGGCGCGAAATACACCCTGGCCACCAACAAGGTGGGCGCCGAGCTGGGGATCGCCGACTTCGCCGACATCGCCAAGCACCGTGACGCGCTCGAGGGCAAGATCTACGGGATCGAGCCGGGCAACGACGGCAACCGCCTGATCCTCGACATGATCAGCCAGGACGCCTTCGGCCTGTCGGGCTTCGAGGTCGTCGAAAGCTCGGAACAGGGGATGCTGGCCGAGGTGGCCCGCGCCAACGACGCCGGCAAGCCGATCGTGTTCCTCGGCTGGGAACCGCACCCGATGAACGCGAACTTCGAGATGACCTACCTGACGGGCGGCGACGACTTCTTCGGGCCGAACCTCGGCGGGGCGACCGTGGCGACCAACGTGCGGGCGGGCTACCTGACCGAGTGCCCGAACGTCGGCAGGCTGCTCCAGAACCTCGAGTTCTCGCTGGAGATGGAGAACGAGATCATGGGCGCGATCCTCAACGACGGCGCCGATCCGAGGGACGCCGCCAAGGCCTGGCTCGCCGCCAACCGGGACGTGCTCGGCCCCTGGCTCGAAGGCGTGACCACCCGGGACGGCGGCGACGCCATGGCCGCGGTGACGGCCGCGCTCGACGGGTGAGACCGGTGCGGCAGGTCCTCCGCGCTGCCGCGGCCGCACTTGCGCTCGCGGCAGCGCCCGCCGCCGCCGGGCCCGCGGTTCCGGCGCAGGCCGACTGGGACGCGGCCCGGCAGCCGGTCACGACGGCCGACGGGCTGCGGCTCACCTACGTGGAGCTCGGCACCGGCGACGGCGTGCCCCTGATCCTGCTGCACGGCTACACCGACAACAGCCGGAGCTGGTCGCTCCCGGCGCAGTTCCTCGGCGAAAGGCGCATCCTGGCGCTCGACCTGCGGGGGCACGGCGGATCGGACGTGCCCGCCTGCTGCTACGGGCTCGACTCGCTTGCCCACGACCTCGAGGGTTTCATGGACGCCCTCGGCATCGAACGGGCCGATCTCGTCGGGCACTCGCTCGGCTCGATGACAGCGGCCGTCTTTGCCGCGACAAGGCCCGAACGGGTGAACCGTCTGGTGCTCGTCTCCTCGGCGCTCGACCTGCCGCAGGCCGCCGGCGACTGGCTCTGGGAGCATGTGCCCGCGCTGGAGCACCCGATCGACCCCGACAGCCAGTTCATGCTGGACTGGTACTGGAACCCGACGCCGGTGGACGGCGCCTTCCTGGCCCGCGAGCGGGCCGAGAGCGCCAGCAGGCCCCGCGAGGTCTGGATGGGCGTCCTCACGGCGCTGTCGGCCAGCGACTGGGGGCCGCTCGCTCCGCGCATCACCGCACCGACCCTTATGCTCTGGGGCGACCAGGACGGGCTCTTCGGTGCCGCCGAGCAGGAGGCGCTGCGGGCGGTGCTGCCCGGCGCGCGGTTCGAGACGATCGAGGGCCGGGGCCACAACATGTTCTGGGAAGTCCCCGAGGAGGCCGGAAGGATGATCGCCGGCTTTCTCGACGGCTGAGCACGCACCCACCCTGCCCCGCGCCCGGTCGCCGGGCGGAGGGGCGACATGATCCGGGGACGAGATGGACTGGCTGACGGACTACAAGATCCCGGTCGGGCGAACTGCCAAGATCGGCTTCGACTGGATGAAGGCCAACCTCGACTGGTTCTTCGACGGTCTCTCCGCGGTCATGCGGTCGATGATCGACGCGATCCTCTGGGTGCTCCAGACGCCGCATCCGCTGATCGTGATCGCCGCCTTCGTGGCGCTGACCTGGATCCTCCAGCGCAGCTGGAAGACGTGCCTTCTGGTGCTGGCAGGCTTCCTCTTCATCGTGAACCAGGGCTACTGGAAGGAGACGACGGAGAGCCTGACGCTCATCCTGTCGTCCTGCATCGTCTGCATGGGGCTCGGGGTGCCGCTCGGGATCGCCGCGGCGCATCGCCCGCGGCTCTATGCCTGGATGCGGCCGGTGCTCGACCTCATGCAGACGCTGCCGACCTTCGTCTACCTGATCCCCGCGATCGTGTTCTTCGGGCTCGGCCTCGTGCCCGGCCTGATCGCCACCGTGATCTTCGTGCTGCCGGCGCCGATCCGGCTGACGCATCTGGGCATCTCCACCACGCCTGCCCCGCTTCTCGAGGCCGCCACCGCCTTCGGCGCCACGCGGCGGCAGGTGCTCTGGAAGGTCGAGCTGCCCTGGGCGGTGCCGCAGATCATGACCGGGCTGAACCAGACGATCATGCTCTCGCTCTCCATGGTGGTCATCGCCGCGCTCGTCGGCGCCTCGGGCCTCGGCGTGCCGGTGGTCCGGGCGCTCAATTCGGTCAACACCGCACTCGGCTTCGAGGCGGGCTTCGTCATCGTGGTGGTCGCCATCGTGCTCGACCGGATGCTGAGGGTGGAGCGGAAATGACGGCCGTCGTCTTCGACAACGTCTCGATCGTCTTCGGCGACAAGCCGGAGCTTGCGCTGCCCCTGATGGACGAGGGCAAGAGCCGCTCCGAAGTGCAGAAGGCCTGTGGCCAGGTGCTGGGCGTTCACAACTGCTCGCTCACGGTGCAGGAGGGCGAGATCCTCGTGCTCATGGGCCTCTCCGGATCGGGCAAGTCGACGCTCCTGCGCGCGGTGAACGGGCTCAACCCCGTGGTGCGCGGGGTGGTCCGGGTGAACGACGGCACGGACATGGTCGATGTCACCCATGCCGGCCCCGAGGAGCTGCGCCGGATCCGCCTCACCCGCGTCGCCATGGTGTTCCAGCAGTTCGGCCTGCTGCCCTGGCGCACGGTGGCCGAGAACGTCGGCCTCGGCCTGGAGCTCGCGGGCCTGCCCAAGCCCGAGCGCGCCGCCCGCGTGGCGCGCCAGCTCGAGCTCGTCGGGCTGACCGACTGGGCCGGCCGCAAGGTCGGGGAACTCTCGGGCGGCATGCAGCAGCGCGTCGGCCTCGCCCGCGCCTTCGCCACCGAGGCGCCGATCCTCTTGATGGACGAGCCCTTCTCGGCGCTCGATCCCCTCATCCGCAACCACCTGCAGGACGAGCTTCTCGACCTCCAGGCGAAGCTGCGCCGCACCATCATCTTCGTCAGCCACGACCTCGACGAGGCCTTCAAGCTCGGCAACCGCATCGCGATCATGGAGGGCGGGCGGATCGTGCAGTGCGGCACCCCGCGCGAGATCTTCTCGCATCCCGCGTCGGACTACGTGGCCGAGTTCGTCGCCAACATGAACCCGCTCGGGGTGCTCACGGCCCGCGACGTGGTGGAGGAGGGAACCGCGCCCGGCACCCCGCTGCCGCCCGAGACCCCGGTGCGCGACGTGATGGCGCGGCTGCGGGTCGAGCCCGCCCTGCCGGTCGAGGGCGGAGGGCGGATCACGGCGGCAAGCGTCTTCGCCCGCCTCCTCGACCCGCGCGGCTGACCGCTTCATCCTGTCGGAAATACTCCGGGGGTCCGGGGGCAGCGCCCCCGGCCCTCGCGGCGCGACGGGGCCCTCAGGTTTCCGGGACCGCCGGGGTCACCCGGCGCCGCTTGGCCGCCGCCTCGCGCCAGGCGATGTAGCTGACCGCCGCCATGATCACCGCCCCCCCGAGGATCACCCATCCGTCGGCCGGCTCTCCGAACACCAGCGCGCCGAGTGCGACCGCCCAGACCAGCTGCAGGAATGTCACCGGCTGGGTCAGGGTCACCGGCGCCGCGGCGAAGGCGAGCGTCATGGCATAGTGGCCGGCGGTGGCGAGCGCCGCCACCACGAAGAGCCAGCCGACCTGGGTCGCCGTCGGCGGGACCCAGACGGCAGCGGCGAAGGGGGCGAGCCCCACCGTCACCGTGACCGAGAGCATCCCGACCACGACGGCCGCGCTCACCTCGCCCGACATCTGCTTGGCGATCAGGTAGGAGGCCGCGAAGAGGACGGCGGTGACGAGCATGGCCAGATGCCCCGGCGAAAGCTCGCGGAAGCCGGGGCGCAGGATGATGAACGCCCCGACGAGCGCCGCCGCGATCGCCGCGATCCGGCGGAAGGCCAGCCGCTCGCCGAGGAACAGCGCCGCGCCGAGGGTGACGTAGACGGGGCTGAGGTAGTTCATCGCCGTCACCTCCGCGATCGGGATCTGGGTCATGGCGAAGAACCAGCAGAGCACGCCCCCGGTATGGACCGCGCCGCGCAGGGCGAAGAGGCTTAGCGCCCGCCGCCCGAGTCGCGCCGACAGCATCGGCCGGATCATGGGGATCAGGAAGACGAGCCCGAGCGCATAGCGCAGGAAGGCGGCCTGCGCCGCGGGCACGTCCGCGCCCACGTGCTTGACCACGGCCGTCACGCCGACGAAGCAGGCGCCGGTGACCAGCATCCAGAGGATGCCGGCCAGCGGACGGCTGGCGGAGGGGACTGCGGGGGCGTCGGCGGCCATCGGCGGCAGCAAAGCCGATGCCGCGGCGAAGCTCAAGCCGTCAGCCGCCGAGCGCGAGCCGCGCCGCGATCGCCCACATCACCGCACCCACCCCGGCATCGAGCACCCGCCAGGCCGCGGGCCTGGCGAAGAGCGGTGCGAGGAGCCGCGCACCGTGGCCGAGCGCGAGGAAGAAGGCGAAGGATGCCGCGACCGCCCCCGCCCCGAAGGCGGCCTCTGCGCCCGGCCAGGCCGCCGAGAGCGAGCCGATCAGCACCACGGTGTCGAGCCAGACATGCGGGTTGAGCCAGGTGAGCGCGAGGCAGGTCGCGAGCGTCGGGGCGAGCCCGGCCCCGCCCTGCCCCGCCGGCCGCAGCGCCCCGCCGCCGCGCGCCGCCGAGAGGAAGGCGCGCCCGCCGTAGACGGCGAGGAACGCGACCCCGCCCCAGCGGAGCGCCTCGATCACCCACGGTGCGCCTGCAGAGAGGGCCGAAGCGCCGGCGACGCCGGCCGCGATCAGCACCGCGTCCGACACCGCGCAGGTCAGGCAGACGGCCAGCACGTGCTCGCGCCGGAGCCCCTGGCGCAGGACGAAGGCATTCTGCGCCCCGATCGCCACGATCAGCGACAGGCCCAGAAGGAACCCTGCCGATGCCGCTTCCATGCTCCTGCCCCCCGGTCCGCTGCGCCTGCGTACGTGCACTTCCCCGGCGGATCAGGCAAATTGATCCTTCTGAAGTCGGATAAGCGAATCTGAAGATGTTCGACTATGCCGCCCTCGCCGCCCTCGAGGCCGTGCTGCGCACCGGCAGCTTCGAGCGGGCGGCCGCCGAGCTCGGCGTCACGTCCCCGGCCGTCTCGCAGCGCATCGCGGCGCTGGAGGACCGGATCGGCGCGGTGCTCGTCGTGCGTGGCCGGCCCTGCACGCCCACCCCGGCAGGCCGCAGGCTCGCCCGCCATGTGGAGGAGGTCGGGCTCATGGAGCGGGCGCTGGCCGAGGAACTCGGCCGGCCCCGGGACGCCGCGCGCGTCCGGATCGCGGTCAATGCCGACAGCCTCGCGACGTGGTTCCTCCCTGCGCTCCGCGGCGCCGGAGAGGGGCTGCTCTTCGACATCGTGGTGGACGACCAGGACCATTCCGCCGAGTGGCTGCGGCTGGGCGAGGTGATCGCGGCAGTCACCGCCCAGTCGGCCCCGGTGCAGGGCTGCGACCACCTCGCCCTTGGCCGCCTGCGCTACCTAGCCACCGCGAGCCCCGACTTCGCGGAGCGCTGGTTCCCGGATGGCCCGACCGCCGAGGCGCTCGCACGCGCCCCCGCGCTGAGCTTCGATGCAAAGGACAGGCTTCAGCACGACTGGGCCGCGCGCGCCGCGGGCCGGCCGGTCGCGCTGCCCGTGCACCGCCTTCCATCGGCCACCGCCTTCGTCGAGGCGGCGGAACTGGGGCTTGGCTGGGGGATGAATCCCGAGGTGCTGGTGCGCGACCGGATCGCGGCCGGCCGGCTGGTGATCGTCGGACCCGAACCGCTCGACACGGGCCTGTGGTTCCAGTGGAGCCGCCGCCTCGGGCCCGCGCTGGCACCGCTGCGCGCCGCGATCCGGCAGGCCGCGGCGCGCGTGCTGGTCGCGCCCTAGCCGCGCCGCGCGGCGAGCGCCTCGATCTGCGGGCGCAGGTGGGCGAGCTGATAGCCGTGCCGCGCCCCCGCCGCGATGATCGAGTCGGGGTCCATCCGCCCGGCCTGGACCAGCGACCAGACGATCGAGGAGCGGTTGCCCGAGGCGCAGTAGGCCAGCACCGGCCCCTTCGAGGCCGCCATGGCCTCGGCCTGGGCGGTCACGTTGTCCATCGTCAGCGCCCCGCCGACCACGGGGTTGACCACGAAGGCCAGTCCTGCCGCCTCGGCCGCCCGCCGCATCGGCCCGGCGTGGTGGCTGGGCGGGATCTCGGCGTCGGGGCGGTTGTCGATGACCGTCGCGAAGCCGGCCGCCCGGATCGCCTCGAGATCCTCGGGGTCGATCTGGGGCGAGACGGCGTAGTCGGGCGAGAGCGGGCGGATGTCGAGCATGGCCGAACCCTTACGCGGGACGCGGCATCGCCGCAAGCCGGGCGCGGATCGGAACGGCGATCAGCATCCCCGCGACCATCGCCGCGAGGAACACCAGACCGCCCGCCCCGCCGTAGGACAGCGAGGCCATGGCCGGCCCGGGGCAGAGCCCCGCAAGACCCCAGCCGACGCCGAACAGGGCCGATCCGCCGACGAGGCTGACGTCGATCCGCACCTCGGGCTTGGGGGGGAACACGCCCCCGAGCGCGGGGCGCCGTCCCTCGGTGAAGCGCCAGGCCACGAACATGGGCAGGATCGCACCGCCGAGCACGAAGGCGAGGGTGGGATCCCAGTCGCCGAAGAGGTCGAGCCAGCCCTGCACCTTGCGGGTGTCGGTCATGCCGGAGACGAAGAGGCCCGCGCCGAACAGGCCGCCGGAGAGAAGGGCGAAGAGCGCGCGCATGTCAGATGACCCCCAGGAGGTGACGGAACACGAGAACGGTCGCGCCGCCCGCGATCAGGTAGACGACCGTCGCCACGATGCCGCGGACCGAAAGCCGCGAGATGCCGCAGACCCCGTGGCCGGAGGTGCAGCCGTTGGCGATGCGGGTGCCGATGCCGACGAGCAGGCCGGCCACGGCCACGATCAGGAGGTTCGGCGTCAGATGCGTCTCGGCGCCGCCGCCGGTGAGCCCGAGCAGCATGGCGGGCACCGCCACGAGGCCGAGGATGAAGGCACCCCGCTCGCGCCAGTCGGAGCGGGCGGAGCCGTCCACGAGGCCGCCGAGGATGCCCGAGGCCCCCATGATGCGGCCGTTGGCCAGAAGGTAGAGCGCCGCGGCGGCGCCGATCATCAGGCCGCCGACGGCCCCGAAGATCCAGTCCTGTTCGATCATTTCGCGCGTTTCCGATGCTGGAGGGGTCTAGAACTGATTGAGCGGCAGCTTGAGGTAGGACACGCCGTTGTCCTCGGGCTCAGGGAACTGGCCGGCACGCATGTTGACCTGGAGCGAGGGCAGGATCAGCCGGGGCATGCCGAGCGTGGCGTCGCGGGCCTTGCGGCGGGCGACGAACTCTTCCTTGGTGTGGCCCCGCCCGACGTGGACGTTCTTCGCCTTCTGCTCGCCCACGGTCGATTCCCAGGCGAAATAGTCGCGCCCCTCGGCCTTGTAGTCGTGACAGGTGAAGATCCGCGTCTCGTCGGGCAAGGCCAGGATGCGCTGCACGCTGTCCCACATCTGCTCGGCCGAACCGCCGGGGAAGTCGCAGCGCGCCGTGCCGTAGTCGGGCTGGAAGATCGTGTCGCCCACGAACGCGGCATCACCGATCACGTAGGTCATGCAGGCCGGCGTGTGACCCGGCGTGTGCATCACGTCGCCGCGGAGCTGGCCGATGTGGAAGCTGTCGCCGTCCTTGAACAGCCGGTCGAACTGGCTGCCATCGCGCCGGAACTCGGTGCCCTCGTTGAACACCTTGCCGAACACGTTCTGCACGATGGTGATGTTCTCGCCGATGCCGATCTTGCCGCCGAGCTTTTCCTGGAGGTAGGGCGCGGCCGACAGGTGGTCGGCATGGACGTGGGTCTCGAGCAGCCATTCGACCTCGTATTCCCGCTCGCGCACGAAGGCGATGATCGTGTCGGCCGAGCGCGTGTCGGTCCGGCCCGAGGCCGGGTCGAAGTCGAGCACGCTGTCGATGATCGCCGCCTTGCGGCTCATCGGGTCGCGCACGACGTAGGAGACGGTGAAGGTCGCTTCGTCGAAGAAAGCCGTCACTTCTGGGGACATGGCGTGATTCCTTCTCGGGTGTTCCGTTCGCGGTCGGATGACATATGCATTTTTGTAGATATGTTTTCAAGGCCCGGCCGGTCCGTGCGGCCGGAGGAGTCCGGCTTGACCTCTGTCAACGCGCAGGCGAGCCTCCGCAAGTCAGATTGCGCCGGAACTTAGGGAGGATCGCGCATGGTTTCCGTCGAGGACCGCAGGAAGACCCTGGAAGCCAGGCTTTCCGAACTGGAGGGACGGCTTCAGCAGATCGAGCAGGAGCTCGATCAGCCGGCGGACAAGGACTGGGAGGAAGCCGCGATCGAGCGCGAGGACGACGAGGTCCTCGAAAGCATGGGCGAGGCCGGCCTGCACGAGATCGAGATGATCCGCGCCGCGCTGGCACGCATCGACGCCGGAGAATACGGCTACTGCGTCAAGTGCGGCGAGGCCATTGCCGAGGAACGGCTCGACGTGGTTCCGGCGACGCCCTTCTGCCGCAACTGCGCCCGCTAGGGGTCCGGGGTGCGGCGCGGGGACCCAGTGGAGGAGCGCGCCGGAGCCTCCGGGACCGGCCGGACGGGCGGCAGCCAAGCGGATGAGCCACGGGAGCAGTGGCGGCAGGTTCTGGCCGCCCGGGTGCGCACCCTGCTGGGGGATCCCGCGGTTGCCCGGAGGATCCACGAGGGCGTGCGCAAGCGCGCCGGACGGCAGACGTTCCACCTTCCCGGGCGGCTCGCGGACTTCTGCCGCGATGACCGGGGCGGGTTGTGGCTGTCGGCCTGGGCCGAACCGGCCGGGGCGCAGGCGGGGGCCGATGCGGACGCCGCGTTCGCACCTGCTGCCCGTCCCGCCGGTGTCCGGGCGCGGCTTCTCCCCTGCGCGGCGGACGCCTGACCGCGCGGACGCGCGATCCTCCGTTCCCGCCGCAGATGCTCCGGCCTTTTCCCGCCGCACGGTTCCGGCCATTCTGCCCGCACATCGGCCGCAGGCGCGACGATCCGCGCAACCGACGGCCGTGCCCGGAAGAGGGCAAGGGAGGGATGACTGGATGACCGAAGCGAAGGTCAGGCGGGAACGGATCGGCGAGGTGATGCTGGTCGCGATCGACAGCCCGCCGGTCAATGCGCTGGGGCGCGCGGTGCGCGCATGTATCGCCGAGGCGCTGGAGGCGGCGGAGGCCGACCCGGCGGTCGCGGCGGTCGTGCTCGCCGCCGAGGGCCGAACCTTCCCGGCCGGCGCCGACATCACCGAGTTCGGCCTGCCGCCGGCCCCCCCGTCGCTTCCCGATCTGTGCAACCGGATCGAGTCGTTCCCGAAGCCGGTCGTCGCCTGCCTGCACGGAACCGCGCTCGGCGGCGGATTCGAGCTGGCACTGGCCGCGCACTGGCGCCTCGCCGCGCCGGGCACCCGGATCGGACTGCCGGAGGTGAAGCTCGGGCTCCTGCCGGGCGCAGGCGGCACGGTCAGGACGCCGCGCCTTGCCGGGGCGGCGGCGGCGCTCGACCTCATGCTCTCGGGCCGGCAGGTTCCCGCAGAGGAGGCGCGCGGCATGGGCCTGATCGACGCCGTGGTTGCGGAGGATCCGCGCGGCGGGGCCATCGCCTTCGCGGCGGAGCTTGCCGCGCGCGGGCTCGGCGTGCGTCCGACGCGCGAGGAGACGGGCGGGCTGGCCGACGCCGCGGGCTATCTCGCCGCCGTGGCCGCGGCGCGGGCGCGGGTCGCCCGCAGCCGGGTGCCGTCGGAGCGGCGCATCGTCGAGTGCGTCGAGGCGGCCCTGCTCCTGCCCTTCGAGCAGGCGCTGACGCTGGAACGCGACGCCTTCCTCGACTGCATGGACACGCCCGAGTCGCGCGCGCTGCGCCATGCCTTCCTGGCCGAGCGCCGTGCCGCGAAGGTGCCGGAACTGGCAACGGGCCGGGCGCGCGCCGTCACCCGCGCCGGCGTCGTCGGCGGGGGCACGATGGGCAGCGGGATCGCCGTCGCGCTGCTCGACGCCGGGCTTCCCGTCGTGCTCGCCGAGCGCGACGAGGCGGCGCGGGCGGCCGCCGAACGGCGCGTCGCCGCCTCCTACCAGCGGGGTGTGGAGCGGGGACGGATCACCGCGGACGAGGCAGCCGAACGCCGGGCGCGGCTGTCCACCGCGGCCGATCTCGGCGCGCTGTCGCCCTGCGACCTCGTGATCGAGGCGGTCGTCGAGGACATGGAGGTGAAGCGCGACGTCCTCTCCCGGCTCGACGCGCTTCTCGCCCCCGGCGCGATCCTGGCCTCCAACACCTCCTATCTCGACCTCGATGCGCTCGCCGCGGCGACCGGGAGGCCGGGCGAGGTGATCGGCCTGCACTTCTTCTCGCCGGCGCAGGCGATGCCGCTCGTCGAGGTGGTGGTCGGGCGCGCCACGCGGCCCGACACGGTGGCGACGGCCTTCGCGCTCGCCCGGCGGCTCGGCAAGGTCGCGGTGCGGGCGGGCGTCACCGACGGCTTCATCGGCAACCGGGTGTTCAGCGCCTACCGCGCGGTCGCCGAGTTCCTGCTGGAGGACGGCGCGGCGGTCGAGGAGGTGGATGCCGCGATGCGCGGCGCGGGTTTCCCGCTCGGGCCGTTCGAGGTGCAGGACCTTGCCGGGCTGGACATCGGCTGGGCGCGGCGGAAGCGCCTCGCCCCGACCCGCGATCCGGCCGCGCGCTACGTCGCCATCCCGGACCGGCTCTGCGAGGCGGGGAGGTTCGGCCAGAAGACCGGGCGGGGCTACTACCTCTACCCCGAGGGGGCGCGACAGGGCGTGCCCGACCCGGAGGTGGCCGCGCTGGTCGAGGGCGAGCGCGCCCGCAAGGGGATCGTGCCGCGGAGCTTCGCGGCGGAGGAAATCCGGCGGCGCTGCCTCGCCGCCATGGCGAACGAGGGGGCGCGCCTCGTGGGCGAGGGCATCGCGCTCCGGCCCTCGGACGTCGATGTGGTGATGCTGAACGGCTACGGCTTTCCGCGCCATCTGGGCGGCCCGATGCGCTGGGCCGACGAGGCCGGGCTGCTCCTCCTGCGCGACGACCTGCGCCGCTGGGCGGCGGAGGATCCCTTCTGGACCCCCGCGCCGCTCTGGGACGCGCTGATCCGCGAGGGCGGCAGCTTCTCGGAGATGGGGGCCTGACGCCGCCGGAGGGAGGAAGGGGGCCCTGCCCCCTCTGCCCCGGACGGGCGTCCGGGGCATTCACCCCCGGCGTATTTCGGACAAGAGGAAGGGGGATCAGGCGCGCTCGGCCGCCTTGGCGGCGTTCCAGAGCGCGTCCATCTCCTCGAGCGTGCTGTCCTCGGGGCGCCGGCCGGTTGCGGCGAGTGCGGCCTCGATCGCCTCGAAACGGCGGGTGAACTTGGCATTCGCCCGGCGCAGCGCCGCCTCGGGGTCGACCTTCAGGTGCCGGGCGAGGTTGGCGATCACGAAGAGCAGGTCGCCGAATTCGGCCTCGATCTCCTCGGGGGCGAGGCGTTCGCGCGCCTCGGTCAGCTCGTGCGCCTCCTCGACGATCTTGGCAAGCACGTGCGAGGCATCGGGCCAGTCGAAGCCGACGCGGGCGGCGCGCTTCTGGAGCTTGACCGCGCGGGTCAGCGCCGGCAGGCCGAGCGCGATGCCCTCGAGCGTGCCGGCCCGGCCGCGTTCCGCGGCCTTGGCCGCCTCCCAGTCGGCCGTCTGCTGCTCGGCCGTCTTGTCGCGGCCCGCGGCCCCGAACACGTGCGGGTGGCGCGCCACCATCTTCTCGGCGATGCCCGAGGCGACATCCGCGAAGTCGAAGAGCCCCGCCTCCTCGGCCATGCGCGCGTGGTAGACGACCTGGAGCAGAAGATCGCCCAGTTCGCCCGGAAGCTCGGCCCAGGCCTGCCGCTCGATGGCGTCGGCGACCTCGTGCGCCTCCTCGATCGTGTAGGGGGCTATGGTGGCGAAGGTCTGCTCGATGTCCCAGGGGCAGCCCGCGACCGGATCCCGCAGGCGCGCCATGACGTCGATCAGGCGGCGGATCGCCGCTTCGGGGCTTGCGGGTTCGGGGGCGTTCGTGGTCATGCTGCCTTCCGATAGCCGCAAATCCGGAAGGACGCCACCATGCCCGTGATCAACCGCATCGCCGCGATGGCTGAGGAGATGCAGGGCTGGCGCCGCTGGCTGCACCGGCACCCGGAGCTCAGGTTCGACCTCGGCAAGACCTCGGCCTTCGTTGCCGAGCGGCTGCGCGAGTTCGGGGTGGACGAGATCCACGAGGGGATCGCCGAGACCGGGATCGTCGCCGTCATCAGGGGGCGCGGACGGGGTCCGACGATCGGCCTCAGGGCCGACATGGACGCGCTGCCGATCGAGGAGGCCACGGGCGCGGAACACGCGAGCGCGCACCCCGGCGCGATGCACGCCTGCGGCCACGACGGGCACACGACGATGCTGCTCGGCGCGGCGAAGTACCTGGCCGAGACGCGCAACTTCTCGGGCCGCGTCGCGCTGATCTTCCAGCCGGCGGAGGAGCATGGCGCCGGAGCGGAGGTGATGGTGCGCGAGGGCGTGCTCGACCGCTTCGGGATCGCGCGGGTCTTCGCGCTCCACAACGCGCCGAACCTGCCCGTCGGGCACTTCGTGACGACGCCGGGCCCGATCATGGCGGCGGTCGACACCTTCTCGATCACGGTGACGGGCAAGGGCGGCCACGGTGCCATGCCGCACGAGACGGCCGACCCGATCGTTGCAGCGGTGGGGATGGTGCAGGCGATCCAGACCATCGTCAGCCGCAACCACTACGCGCTCGACGACCTCGTGGTGTCGGTGACGCAGATCCATGCCGGGTCGGCCGACAACATCGTGCCCGAGACCGCCTGGATCAACGGGACGGTCCGCACCTTCCGCCGGGAAGTGCAGGAGATGGTGCGGCGGCGGCTCGGCGAGATCGTGGCCGGGCAGGCGGCGGCCTACGGCGTGAGCGCCGAGATGGACTTCGAGATCGGCTATCCGGCCACGGTGAACGACGCCGCCGAGGCGGCCTTCGCCGCCGAAGTCGCGCGCGAGGTGGCAGGCGAGGCCGCCGTCACGGGACAGGGCGGGCGCGAGATGGGGGCCGAGGACTTCGCCTACATGCTGAACGAGCGGCCGGGCGCCTACCTGTTCCTCGGCCAGGGGCCGGGCGCGCCGCTGCATCACCCGAAATACGACTTCAACGACGAGGCCGCGCCCTTCGGCGCCTCGTTCTTCGCCCGGCTGGTCGAACGGGCGCAGCCGGCGCGGTAGGGGGCGACGGCGGCGGGCGCCCGCCCGCCCCGTTCAGGCGGCATCGGAGGGGCGCCGGTTCTCCTCGATCTGCTGGAGGAGCGCGTTCTCCAGTTCCCGGTTCAGCTCCTTCGAGCGTTCGAGGTAGGGCAGGTTCTCCTCGATCGGCACGTCGGGGCGCCAGAGTTCGGCAAGCTCCTTGAGCGCCGCGCGGTCGAGGCGGAAGAACGTGCGTTCCATGTCGTGGGCCTCGTATTCCGAGAAGCCCATGTTCTCGAGCACGTAGCGTCCGGCGCGGAGCGAGCTGTCGAACATCTCGCGCACGATGTCGTCCGCCCCCGCCCGGTAGAGGCGGTAGACGTGCACCCGGTCGTAGGCGCGGGCGATGATGTGGAGGTCGGGCCGTTCCCGCCGGGCGTAGGCGACGAGGCGCACTGCGGCGTCGCGGTCGTCGAGCGCCACCACGAGCACCTTCGCGGTGCGCAGCCCTGCCGCGTGGAGCAGCTCGGGGCGCGTCGGGTCGCCGAAGAAGCCCTTGAAGCCGAAGGCGCGCATCGTCTGGATCGTCTCAAGATCGTTGTCGAGCACCGTGGTGCGCAGGCCCGCGCTCTGCACCAGGCGGTTCACGACCTGGCCGAAGCGGCCGACGCCGGCGATGATGACGGGCTGCTGCTCGTCGATCTCGTCATGGGCGGCGCCGGCACCGCCGGTCTCGGCGAGCCGGCGGCTGATCTGCTCCCATGCGATGAAGAAAAGCGGCGTCATGAGCATGGTGAGCGCCACCACGAGCAGGAGAAGCTGCGCCTCGGGCAGGGTCAGGACACGCTGGGATTCGGAAAAGGTGATCAGCACGAAGCCGAATTCCCCCGCCTGCGCGAGGCCGAGCGTGAAGAGCCACTTGTCGCGCCCCCTGAGGCGGAACAGACGGGCGAGTGCGTATAGCACCAGCCCCTTCAGCGCCATCAGCCCGAGCGCCAGCCCGACGATGGTGACCGGCCTGTCGAGGAGCAGGGCGAAGTTGATCCCGGCGCCCACGGTGATGAAGAAGAGGCCGAGGAGAAGGCCCTTGAAGGGCTCGATGTCGGCCTCGAGCTCGTGCCGGAACTCGGAGTTGGCGAGCACGACCCCCGCAAGGAAGGTGCCGAGCGCGGGAGAAAGCCCGACGAGGATCATCAGCTCGGCCACGCCCACGACGAAGAGGAGCGAGACGGCGGTGTTGATCTCCCTCAGGCGGGCGGCGTGGATGTAGCGGAAGATCGGCCGGGTGAGGTAGTGGCCGCCCGCGACGATCAGGACCACCGCCGCGAGGGTGACGAGCGTGACCCCCCAGCCGGGAAGCTCCTGCAGCCAGGTCAGCGCCGGGCCGAGCGCCTCGCCGTGATCGCCGCCGTGAAGCCCGTCGGCCGGCGCCGCCCGGCCCGCGCCGTGCGAGAGCGCGAGGAGCGGCAGCAGCGCGAGCATGGGGATCACCGCGATGTCCTGGGTGAGAAGCACGGAGAAGGCGGACCGTCCGCCCGCGGTGTGCATGACCTTCTTCTCGGTCAGCGTCTGAAGCACGATCGCGGTCGAGGAGAGCGAGAGGATCAGGCCGACGGCGAGCGCCGTCTGCCAGGGCAGCGAAAGCGCGACCGCCGCTGCGGCGACGGCTAGCGCCGTGAGCCCGATCTGCAGGCCGCCGAGGCCGACCAGCCGCTCGCGCATGTCCCAGAGCGTGCGCGGCTCGAGCTCGAGCCCGATCAGGAACAGCATGAGCACGACGCCGAGTTCCGCGAAATGGCGCAGGTCCTCGGCCTCGGAGCCGATCAGGCCGAGCACCGGGCCGATGGCGATGCCGGCCAGCAGGTAGCCGAGCACCGAACCGAGCCCGAGGCGCATCGCCAGCGGCACGGCGAGGACCGCCGCCGCGAGGTAGATCGTCGCCTGGAAAAGGAAGCCTTCCATCGCACCCACCGACCGCTTCCGCCGCAGGCAGAGCGTAGACCGGAGCGGGCGGGGGGTCTACCGCGACGGCTGCGGCACCGGCAGGGGCGCGTCGGGTTTCACCCGCTCCATCACGATCTGGCTGGTCACGCGGCTGACCGCCGGATGCGGCAGCAGGACCTGCTGGACGAGCGCGTTCAATGCCGCGAGGTCGGCGCAGAACACCCGCAGCAGGTAATCGGCCTCGCCCGTCAGCGTCCAGGCCCCGGTGATCTCGGCCCGCTCGCGCGTGAGCCGCACGAAGTCGCGCGCGTTCTGTTCGGTATGGGTCGCCATCACGATCCGCACGAAGGCCTCGACGCCGAGGCCGACCCGTTCGGGCGCGATCTCGGCGCGGTAGGCGCGGATGTAGCCCTCGGCCTCGAGCCGCTGGCGCCGCCGCCCGGCCTGGCTGGGCGAAAGGTTCAGCCGCTCGCCCAGTTCCTGCGCAGTGAGCTGGGCATCTTCCTGCAGCAGAGCGAGGAGGCGGGAATCGGTGGCGTCGAGCATATGCGCAATTCTTGCATACTGTGATCATATTCTGTCAATCCTGCGCATCAATCGGCGGAATCTGGCACCGAAAAGCGCACATCTCGCGCATGGTTCGCGGTAAGTTGGCAAGAGACGCGAACAGGAGACTGCCATGGGACCCTTCCCGCACGGGGCGCCGCGCGCCACCATCTCGCCCGAGAACCCCGCCGGCACCGACGGGTTCGAATGGGTGGAATTCGCCCACCCCGATCCGCAGGTGCTGCGCGACCTCTTCGGCCGCATGGGCTACACGCTGACTGCCCGGCACCGCAGGAAGGCGGTCGAACTCTGGCAGCAGGGCGACATCACCTACGTGCTGAACGCCGAACCCGGCAGCCATGCGATGCGCTTCGCCGAGGAGCACGGGCCCTGCGCCCCGTCCATGGCCTGGCGCGTCGCCGATGCCCGCCACGCCTTCGACCATGCCGTGGGGAACGGCGCCACGCCCTACGCGGACGCCGACCGCACCATGGACCTGCCGGCGATCGTGGGAATCGGCGGCAGCCTGATCTACTTCACCGACCGCTACGGCGACGATAACCCCTACGACGCCGAATTCGACTGGGTGTCCGCGCCGAAGCCGAAAGGGGTCGGCTTCTACTACCTCGACCACCTCACCCACAACGTCCACAAGGGCAACATGGACGTGTGGTTCGACTTCTACGGCCGCCTGTTCAACTTCCGCCAGATCAGGTTCTTCGACATCGAGGGCAGGTTCACCGGCCTGCACAGCCGTGCGCTCACCTCGCCCTGCGGCCGCATCCGCATCCCGATCAACGAGGACCGGGGCGAGACCGGGCAGATCGTCGAATACCTCCGCCGCTACCGGGGCGAGGGCATCCAGCACATCGCCGTGGGCACCGACGACATCTATGCCGCGACCGACGCGATCGCCGAGCGCGGGATCCGTTTCATGCCCGCGCCACCTGCCGCCTACTACGAGATGAGCCACGCGCGGGTTCCCGGCCACGAGGAACCGCTCGACCGCATGGCGAGGCATGGCATCCTGATCGACGGCGAGGGCGTCGTGGACGGCGGCGAGACGAAGATCCTGCTCCAGATCTTCTCGAAGACCGTGATCGGCCCGATCTTCTTCGAGTTCATCCAGCGGAAGGGCGACGAGGGCTTCGGCGAGGGCAACTTCAAGGCGCTCTTCGAGTCGATCGAGGCCGACCAGATCGCCCGGGGCGTGCTGAAGCCCGACGCGGCCTGACCGGACACCGGACCAGGGAGGGGGGTGCGCGCGGGCGCGCCCCGGCGGGCGCCGGTCTCTCGGTCCGGCGCCCGTTCCGGTCAGCCGGTCAACCGCCCTCGCCGACCCGCAGCACGATGTTCCGGCCGCCCTTGACGAGCTGGAGCTCCCGCTCGGAGATCGCGGCGACCCGGCCGCCGTCGACGCGGTCGCCCACCTGCACCTTCACGTACCGGCCGGAGGGCAGCCGGACCAGCGCGCGCCGGTCGCGGGCGCCGCCATAGATGCCGATCAGGTTGACCCGGTTCAGGCGGATCGCGTTCTCGACCGTCGCCTGCTCGGCCACCGAGGCGCGTGTCGGCAGCCGCGGGCCTCCCGCGGGAGCGGCGGCGACCGCAGCCACCTCGACCTCGCCGTCGGCCTCCGCCTCGGGGTCGGCTTCGGCGGTCTGGGTGCCCGGCGCGGCAGCAGCGGGGGGCGGGGCTGCCGGTGCGGGTGCCGGTGCGGCGGCGGGCGGCGGCTCGGGCGGCGGCGGCGCGGAGGCGACGGCGCGGGCCGCGGCAGCGGCGGCCGCGGCGATCTGGGCGCGCTCGGCAAAGTCCTGCGGGCGGCCGCGCGGCACGGGGGCGACGGCGACCGCAAGATCCGTGGCGCCCGGGAAGCTGGCCGGGGGCGCGGCGGCAGGCTCGGGGGCCGCAGCGGCGACGGCAGCCGCGGCTGGCGCCGCGGCAGCGACCAGGGCCTCGGGCCTCAGGCGCGGGCGGAAGCCGGCGAGCGCCGGGTCGGAGACCGGTGCCGGAAGCAGGGCCGCGGCCTCGGTCACGACGGCTGCGGCTTCACCCCCTCCGGCAGGCGGAGCCGCGGGCAGGATGGTTCCGGGGCGTGCCTGCGGCCGGAAACCCGCAAGCGCCGGGTCGGCGGCGGGGCGGGGCACGGCCGCGGCGACGAGATCGTCTGCCGACCCGGCGGCTCCCGGCGCCGGGCTCGCCTCGGCCGCGGCTGCGGCCGCGGTGGGCGTTCCAGCGCCCCCTGCCCCGACTGCCGCCTCGGGCTGCCCGGTTGCGGCCACCGCGTTCCCGGCGACGGCCGGGCGGAGCGAGGCGTCGCTGTCGGCGGCGGGCGGCGGGGCCGCGAAAGGCCGGGGCCTCGGCCGGAAGCCCGCGAGCGGATCGGGTTCCGCGGGCACGGGTTGCGCCAAACCGTCGGCGGCCGCGCCGGCGGGCTCGGCTTCGGGGAGCGGCGCCGCCGTGGCTTCTGCGGCGGCGGCCAGGAAGGCCGCCGGACGGGCACGCGGCGGGGTCGATGGAACGCCCGGCAGGGCGAACGGCCCTGCGTCGGCAACCTCGGCCGGGAGCGGCGCGGTGCCCCCGGGCGCATCCGCACCGCCGAGTTCGAGCATCGGCGCAGCCGCGACCTGGTCCGCCGCAGCAGGCGCGTCGGCAGCGGCGTCCGGCGCGGCGGCGACCGCGGCAGCGGGCAGCGCCTCGGCGGCACCGGCCTCCGCCGGGGCCGCCGTCCCTTCGGGCAGCGCGCGGCCCGGCGGCACCAGCGCGGGCCGGCCGAGCGTGACGACGATGCCCTCGGGCGTCGGTGTGCCTTCCGGGGTGGGGACCACGAGTCCGTCAGGCCCGAAGGCGATCACCGCGCCCGGCGGCGGCGCCGGCACGGGCGGCGGCGGAGCGGCATCGGCCGCCATCCCGTCGGGGGTGAGTTCGCCCGGCGCCTCTTCCGGCAGACGCGGATCCGCCGCGCCCCGCACCGCTGCGGCCGCACCGGCCTCGGCGAGGGGATCGGGGGCCTCCGGCGCCTCGGCCCAGATCCCGGTCGCGGCATAGGCAACGGCCGGATTTGCCGGATCGGGCGCAGCCAGGGCTGCGGCCGCGGCACCCACCGTGGCTGCCGCGGCGGCCGTGGCCGCGCCGGAGGTCGCCGCGCCCGCGCCGGACCCGTCCGCCGCCGCCGCGACCGACAGGGAATCCGGCACGCCGGCGTCGGAACCGGGTGCGGCCGTCGGCCCCGGCTCGGGCTGTGCCATACCCGGCACGGCGGGCAATTCGGCCGGAGCGAGGGCAACCTCCGGATCGGACATGCCCGCGTCCGGCGCCGACTCGACCGGCGGGGGCGGGGCAAGGCCCGCAACCTCGTCCGGCGGGGCCGTGACGGCGTTGTCCGCGGTCAGCGGAGCGACCGTCGCGGCGGGCGGCACGGCATCCCGGGGCATCGCTGCGGCAAGGTCATCCGGACCTGCCTGTCCGGGGACCGGGCCTGCGGGATTGAACAGCGCCGACCAGAGCGCGACCGCAGCGATCACCGCGACCAGCCCGGTCGTCAGGACGAAGGCCATGAGCGGCGACCGGCGCGATGCGGGCCCGCGGCGGGACGGTCCCGGCTGAGCGGGCCCGCCAGCCGCGGCGGCTCCCGGCGCAGCCATCGGCCGGGGCCGGGCCAGAACCTTGCGCAGGCTGGCGGGCGCCTGCGCAAGCGCCGCCGCCCGGGCCTTTGCGGCCCGCGACCCGGCCATCGGGTGCGCGACCGGACGGACAAGGGGGATCGCGGGGGGAATCGCGGGCGGCAGCTCGCCCGAGGTGACGCCGACCTTGAGCGCGCCGGGGAGCGGGACGGGGCCGCGCGGAGGCGGCAGCGTCGGTCGTCCGGGGTCGGCCGAGTCGGACGTAGATGCGGCGAAACCCGGCATGGCCGGCGCGACATCGGAGATCTCCTCGGCGCCCGACGCCGGTTCGGCGGCCGTCACATGCCGGTCCTGCCCACCCTCAGGCGAAGCGAACGCTGCGCGAGCAGGCGGCTCGGCAACGCTGTCATCGGCCCGATCGGCCGGCGCGGCACCCTCCGGCGCCACCGCGTCTTCCGGCGCCCCGGCCGGAAGACCTTCGCCCGGCTCGGCAAGCCCGCTTGCCGCGGGCTCCTCGGCCGTCCATCGCCCCCGGCCCTGCCCCGGCCCCTCGCCGGGTCGTCCCGACGCCCGGTCGTCATGGGTCGGTTCCCACTCGCCCGGCTCCTCCGGCGGGATTGCGTCGAGACCATCACGAGCGGCGCTCCGGGCCGCCGCGACGGGACGGGCCTCGACCTCGTCGGGCGCTTCCGCGACCTCGATGAACGGCGCCTCATCGACCGGCTCCGATGCGTCGATCTCGATCGGCGCCGCATTAAGCTCCTCGGCCGCCTCCATGTGCTCGGAAAGGTAAGCGACCGGCGCCTCCTCCACGAGGGGCCCGGCGGGCGTTGCCTCATGCTCGAGGCCGACATCTGCGCCGCCCGCCCCCAATCCGTCCGCGACCGTCTCGGCGAGACCGCCTGCGACCGCGTCGGCAGGCACCTCCCCCTCCGCGCGCTCCTCCGCGCGCGCGGCCGGCTCCGCGGATCCGTCCGCGACGGGCCCGGCCTCCGCAACGGACACCGTCTCCGCTGCGTGGTCGCAGGGGGACACATCCCGGGTTGTGTCCGCATTGTCCCACGACCAGGGCTGGGTCACGGGGGCTTCCATGGCGGCGCCGGAAGCCGCCCCGGCCTCAGCCGCGGCGGCCGATGCGTCGGGCACGGGTTCGCCACCGATGAGGATATCAGCGCCCGGACCGGATGCAGCGTCGGACCCCGCAGCCGGGGTTGCTTCTTCAGCGGTATCGCCGGCGCTCACCGCATCGGCGACGGCGGAGGCAACATCCGCAAGTTTCTCCACCGCCGTCCCCAGATCGGGTGGGTGACCCGCCAGAGCGGGTGCAGGGTCAGCCGGGACCGCCGTCACCGGCTCGGCTGCCGGATGGGCCGGAGCGGAGGCGGCCGCGGCACCGGCCTCATGCTCCTCGGCCGACAGGAACGCACCCGCGTCGATGGCGGGCGGGGCTTCCGTCGGCGCGGCTGCCATGGTTTCGGCCGCAGTGTCCGGCCCTGCCGCGCCCGGAACGACCGCCTCGCCAGCCCCTGCGTCGGCCTCGGCCGGCGCTGCGTCCCCGGTCTCCTCAGGGGCTGCGGCGGTCTCCGGCAGGGCAGCGGCGGCAGCCTGGACCATGCCGCCGGCGGCTGCCTCGGGCGCCATGACGGGGCGGACGAGCTTCAGTGTGGCAAGCGTCGGCAGCACGTCGCGCTCGACCCGTTCGCCCGGCCGCAGGATCGCGGCCGCGGCAGCCGTCTCGCCGAAGAACGGCTCGCCGGTGAAGCTGCCTCCGCGCGGACGGGCGACGATGGAGACAGGGTTCAGCCCGTGGCCGGCGGCGAAATCCTCGGCCTCGTCGAGTGTTTCCCGCGCGACGACGGCGACGTGGAGAACCTCGCCCTCGGCCTCGTAGTCGAAGGCGAGGTCGTCGACCGCATAGGGCGTCATGCCCTCGAGCGCCCTGCGGATCGCATCGCGCCGCACCTTGTCATCGCGACCGGGGCTTGCGATCGCGGTGTAGAGCACCTGCGACTCGGGCAGGACGAGCTTGGTCTCGATGCCATCCGGGCTGAGCGCCAGCGCCGCCTCGCGCAGCGCCGCCAGCCGTCCGCCGAAATCGGGATCGTCGAGCGGCACCCCGCCGAGTTCCTCCCAGCCGCGCTTCTGGCGGTGCAGGAGCGTGACCTGCTCCAGCGACAGGACGAGGGCAAACCTGGGCTTCATCGGGCCTTCTGCTTCATCGGCGACCGCGCAGGGTCTGCCGGCCAACATCAGACTGTTACAGCAGGAAACCGCCGGAGAAAAGGAAAAGGCCCAAGGTTGGGCTTGCCGTCGGCGTCCTACCGCGCGACACCCATGCGTGACGGAGGACCCCAATGCGCATCCTGCTTCCCCTCTTCCTTGCCGCCAGCCTGGCGACCGCCGCAGCCGCGGAGGAACGTGCGACCCTGACGATGACCGGCGAAGGGCGCAGCGCCGCGGCGCCCGACATGGCGACGATCACCCTCGGCGTCGTTGCCGAGGCGGATACGGCCCGCGCCGCGATGGACGAGGCCTCGGCCTCGGTGGCGGCCCTGCTCGAGGCGCTCACGGCAGCCGGGATCGAGGGACGCGACGTGCAGACCTCGGCGCTGACACTGAACCCTCTCTGGAACACCTATTCCTCGACCCCGTCGAAACCCGAGATCACGGGCTTCACCGCGTCCAACACGGTGACGGTCCGGGTGCGGGCCCTCGACGGGCTGGGCCAGGTGCTCGACCGGGTGCTCGACACGGGCGCCAATTCGTTCAACGGCCTCCAGTTCGGGCTTCAGGATCCGCAGCCCGCCGAGGACGCCGCCCGCGCGGCGGCCGTCGCCGATGCGCGCCGCAAGGCCGAACTCGTGGCCGGGGCGGCCGGCGTGAGCCTCGGCCCGATCGTGTCGATCACCGAGGCTGGCGGCGTGGCCCCGCCGCAGCCGATGATGCGGATGGACGCGGCCATGGCCGAGTCGGTGCCGGTCGCGGCGGGCGAACTCGAGATCGTCCGGCACGTCACCATCGTCTGGGAGATCGGGGGGTAGTCCCCGCTCAGAGGGGACGGGACATCCGGACCGCCGGGAAGGCGATCCCGGGCGTGATGACGACCTCGACCGCGCCGAGCACACGGAAGCCCGCGGCGGTGTAGAACGGCACCGCCGTCCGGGTGGAGAGGCAGCCGATCCTCTCCATCCCCTCGGCGCGGGCCGCATCGAGGATCGCCGCAACGATGCGCGCGGCGACGCCGTTGCGCAGGAAGTCGGGGTCGGTGGCGAGGTGGCGCACCTCGGCCGCACCCCTCGCGCGGTCCCCGAGGCTCCATCCGCCGGCACCGATGACGCCCCGCCCCGCCGCCTCGGCGACGTAGTAGCGGCCCGACGCGACGAGGTGCGGCCGCGCCCGCGCGATGAGCGGCACGGCCGTTACCATTACCGAGGGCGGGTAGTCGGCCTTCAGCAGACGAGGGTAGCTGCGCGACAGGAGGCGGTCGACCGCGGCCACGTCGTCGCGGGTGGCGATGCGCAGGCTGAGATCGAGCGTGGCCATTCGCCGGAGATAGGGCGACGCGCGGCAAAGCCGAGCCCCTTCCGGCACCGGCCGGCAGGAAAGCAAAGGGCCGCGCCCGGCGGCACGGCCCACCATCCTGCCCGCAACGGAAGGATTACTTGATCTTGCCTTCCTTGTACTCCACGTGCTTGCGCGCAACGGGGTCGTACTTCTTGATGGTGAACTTCTCGGTCATCGTCCGGGCGTTCTTCTTGGTCACGTAGAAGTGACCGGTCCCCGCCGAGGAGTTCAGCCGGATCTTGATCGTCGTCGGCTTCGCCATGGTCCTGTCTCCGCTCTCGGCGGCGCGGACGGGCGCCCCCGGAAATCTCGAAGCCCGCCTTTTACCCGCGGCGCGCGGCGAGTCAACAGCCCCGGAGGCCGAAATTCGGCCGGCGGCTCAGATCGTAACGACGATCTTGCCCGTGGCGCGGCGCTCGCGAAGCATGGCGAGCCCCTCGGCCGCACGCGCAAGCGGCAGGACCGCCCCGATGTGGGGGCGGATGCGGCCCTCGGCATACCAGCCGAGGAGCACGCGCAGGCTTTCGGCCAGAAGCTCGGGCCGGAAGGCCAGATAGCCGCCCCAGTAGAAGCCCATCAGGTCGAGGTTCTTCACGAGAAGGTGGTTGGCCCGGATCTGCGGCACGCTGCCCGAGGCGAAGCCGATGACGAGGACGCGCGCCTCCGGCCTGGCCGCGCGGAAGGCCGCCTCGAAGGCCTCGCCGCCCACCGGATCATAGATGACATCGGCGCCGCCGAGGGCCTTGAGCTCGGCCCTGAGATCGGCCCCGGTCGGGTCGATGAGGTGGTCGGCACCGGCGGCCCGCGCCACCTCGAGCCGGTCGGCCCCGCGGGCCACGGCGATCACCCGCGCCCCCATGAGCTTGCCGACCTCGACCGCGGTGAGGCCGACGCCGCCCGCGGCCCCGAGCACCACGAGGGTCTCGCCCGGTCTGAGCCGCGCCCGGTGCCAGAGCGCGAGATGGCTCGTGCCGTAGGCGACCTGGAAGGCCGCCGCATCGACCGCCGACATGCCGTGGGGAAGCGCCACGGCGCGGCCAGATGCGAAACAACCCGTTTCCGCCAAACCGCCGGAACCTGCGAAAACGGCAACTTGCGTGCCCGGCGCGAAGTTATCCACACCCTCCCCCGCCGCCAGCACCCTTCCGGCGACCTCCATGCCGAGCGCAAAGGGCGGCTCGGGCATCTCCTGGTAGGTGCCCTCGGCCATCAGCAGGTCGGCGAAGTTGAGGCCACAGGCTTCAATCGCAACGGAAATCTCGCCCGCACGCGGATCCCGCGCCGGCAGGTCGATTGGTCCGGGCGCCGCGCCGCGGGCCGAGATGCCGAACGCGCGCAAGTGATTCCCTCCGCCTCGCGACCCTTCCGGGCCACCCTATTGCGGCCCGCCCGGCGCCTCAATCCTGCCATTCAGAGGGCAGCGACCGGAAGCCCTAGACGTTCCTGCTCGTTTGCTTTTTCGCGTGAAACGTGTATCACCTTGAAGCGGCCCACCCCGGCTCTGGTCTCCGCCGCCGTCCGTTCGGGACGGTGCAGCGAAGCGGACCGCACCCGGCTTTCCGGCCTCAGACGCGCAGGAGACGAAACAAATGCCACATCCGGTTGACGTTCACGTGGGCAAGAGGGTGCGCCATCGGCGCTGGCTCGCGGGGATGACCCAGCAGCAGCTCGCGGAAAGCGTCGGCATCAAGTTCCAGCAGATCCAGAAATACGAGACCGGGGCGAACCGCATCAGCGCGTCGCGGCTCTGGGACATCGCTCATGCGCTCGGCGTGCCGGTCAGCTACTTCTTCGAGGGGCTCGACGGCGCGACCGCCGCCGACGCCGGCTTCCCCGGCGACATCCTCGCCGACAAGGAGGCGCTGGAACTGGTGCGCTCCTACTACGCGATCCCCGAACAGCAGCGCCGCCGGCTGTTCGACCTTGCGCGGGTCTTGAGCGACGCCGCCTGAAAGCGTTAATCGGGTGGCGCGGGGGACATCGCTCCCGCGCCAGGTCCCGTGCGCGCGATGATCCACCTCGACACGTCCGACCGGCAAGAGCTTCTGGCGGTGGCCCAGGAGCTTGCCGATGCGGCGCGGAGCGCCATCCTTCCCCATTTCCGGTCCGACGGCCTGGCTGCCGACAGCAAGGAAGCCGGGCGCTTCGATCCGGTGACGGCCGCAGACCGCGCCGCCGAGGAGGCGATGCGCGAAGTCCTCGCCCGGCGCCGACCCGACGATGCGATCCATGGCGAGGAATTCGGCAAGGCGACCGGCACGACCGGCCTCACCTGGGTCCTCGATCCGATCGACGGCACCCGCGGCTTCCTGTCCGGCACGCCGACCTGGGGCGTTCTCGTCGGCCTTCGCTCGGCCGAGGGCGCGCTCCTCGGCATCATCGACCAGCCCTATATCGGCGAGCGGTTCGTCGGCGGCTTCGGCGAGGCCTGGGTCGAGGGGCCGCTCGGGCGCCGGCCCCTGCGCGCGCGCGCGCCGCGCGCGCTGTCCGAGGCGATCCTGTTCACGACCTTCCCGGAGGTCGGCACCGAGGAGGAAGGCCGGGCCTTCCATCGCCTGGCCGGACACGTCCGCCTCACCCGCTACGGCACCGACTGCTACGCCTATGCCCTCGTCGCCGCGGGGCAGATCGACCTCGTGGTCGAGGCCGGGCTTCAGGCCTACGACATCCTCGCGCCGCTTGCGGTGATCGAGGCGGCCGGCGGCATCGTGACCGGCTGGGACGGCGCGCCGGCACTCGAGGGCGGACGGGTCCTTGCCGCCGCCAACGCCGAGATCCACGCCGCCGCGCTGGCGATCCTAGCCGGGCGGCCGTGACCGGGCACGTGCTGATCCGCGGCGCCGCAGCCGTGGTCACGATGGACGACGCGCCGAACGGGACGGGCAGCGAGATCACCGGCGGCGACGTGCGTCTCCGCGGCGGCATCATCGCCGAGACGGGCACCGGCCTCGCGGCCGACGGGGCCGAGGTGCTCGACGCCCGGGACTGCGTGGTGACCCCCGGCCTCGTCAACACGCACCATCACCTCTACCAGAGCCTCACCCGCGCCGTCCCCGGCGCACAGGACGCGCTGCTCTTCGGCTGGCTGCGCACGCTCTACCCCATCTGGGCGCGGTTCGGCCCCGAGGACATGCGGGTGTCGGCGCTGACGGGCCTGGCCGAGCTTGCCCTCTCGGGCTGCACGCTGACCTCCGACCACCTCTATCTCTTTCCGAACGGCGCACGTCTCGACGACACGATCGAGGCCGCAGTCGAGATCGGGCTGCGATTCCATCCGACCCGCGGGGCCATGTCGATCGGCGAAAGCGCCGGCGGCCTGCCACCCGACAGCCTGGTCGAGGCGGAACCCGCGATCCTGCGCGACATGGAGCGAGTGGCCGACAGCTTCCACGACCCCCGTCCGGGGGCGATGGTGCGGGTGGGTTTCGCCCCCTGCTCTCCCTTCTCGGTCAGCCGGGAGCTGATGCGCGATGCGGCAGTGCTCGCCCGGGAGAAGGGGGTGATGCTGCACACCCATCTCGCCGAGAACGACGAGGACGTGGCCTTCTCGCTCGCGCGGTTCGGCTGCCGCCCCGGCCAGTATGCCGAGGAGTTGGGCTGGACCGGTCCCGACGTCTGGCACGCCCACTGCGTGAAGCTCGACGCCGCGGAGATCGGCCTGTTCGCCCGGACGCGCACGGGGGTCGCGCACTGCCCGTGCTCGAACTGCCGGCTGGGCTCGGGGATCGCGCCCGTGCGCGCGATGCGCGACGCTGGCGTGCCCGTCGGCCTCGGCGTCGACGGCTCGGCCTCGAACGATGCGGGCTCGCTCGTGGCAGAGGCCCGGCAGGCGATGCTGCTCCAGCGCGTCGCGCGGGGAGCGGACGCGATGAGCCCGCGCGAGGCGCTGCGGATCGCGACACGCGGCGGGGCGGAGGTGCTCGGGCGCGACGATTGCGGCCGGATCGCCCCGGGCCTTCGCGCCGACCTCTCGGTCTGGGATCTCTCCGGGGTGGAGGCGGCCGGCGCCTGGGACCCGGTCGCCGCGCTCGTGCTCTGCGGACCGCTCCGGGTGCGCGACCTCTTCGTGGAGGGCCGCCGCGTGGTGGCGGAGGGCCGGCTCGCCACGATCGATCTGCCTCGGGTGCTGGAGGATCATCGCCGTCGCGCCCTTCGGCTGTCCGAGGGGTGAGGCGGCGGGATCGGGCGGCGGGGTGAGGCGGCGGCCGCCCCGGTTCAGGTCCGCGGCGGAGAGACGAACACGGTCGCCTCGTTGGCGGCGTTGACGATCGTCAGCGTCGCGACCGGCGCCAGCGCGTCCTCCAGCGTCAGCGCGGTCAGCACCGACTCGACGATGAACCGCGCCGGGTTGGTGCGATCGTCGAGTTCCACGAAGTAGACCCAGCCTGCCGGACATCCGGCCAGTTCGCCCTGCCAGCGCCGGGCGCCTGCCGGCGGGGGACCGCCACGGCAGGTGGTGCCGTTGGCGAGCCGCACGCTGACGCCCTCGGCCGAGAGCCGCGCGGAAACCGGATCGGAACTTCCCGTCTCGCCCCCGGTTGCGACGCAGCCGGCGAGGAACAGGACGGACAGGATACGTTTCATGACGGTCTCCTCAAACGGGCCATATGAGCGGGATCAGCAGGCTGGCTGCGACCCCGAGAAGGATGTTGAGCGGGATGCCGACCCGGAGGTAGTCGGTGAACCGGTAGCCGCCGGGGCCATAGACGAGCATGTTCGTCTGGTATCCGATCGGCGTGGCGAAGGCCGCCGAGGCCGCGAACATGACGGCCACCACCAGCGGCCGCGGGTCGAGCCCCACTGCCAGCGCCACCTCGATCGCGATCGGCGTGAAGATCACCCCGATCGCGTTGTTCGAGACGACCTCGGTCAGCGCGGAGGCCAGGGCGTAGACGCAGAAGATCACGAGGACCGGCGGCAGGCCGATCAGGAAGGGTTCCACCCAGCTCACGATCAGGCGCGCCGCGCCCGACTTGTCCAAGGCGGCCCCGACGACCAGCATCGAGAAGATCAGCGCGAGCAGCCTGCCATCGACGAAGCTGAAGGCCTCGTCGGCGTCGATGCAGCGGGTGAGCAGGATCACCGCCACCGCGATGACCGCGCAGACGAGGATCGGCGCGACGCCGAGCGCGGCCAGCACGACGATGCCGGCGAGGGCGCCCACCGCGATCGGCGCGTGGCGTCGGCGGAAGGCGCGGACGGTCGGCTTGGAGATGTCCACCAGGTCCATGTCGGCGGCGAGCCGCGCGATGTCCTCGGGCGCGCCCTCGAGCAGCAGCGTGTCGCCCACCACGATCACCAGGTCGTCGAGCTGCCGGCCGATGTTCTGGTTCCGCCGGTGCACGGCGAGCGGATAGACGCCGTAGCGGCGCCGGAGCCTGAGCGAGCCGAGCGAGCGGCCGATCATGCGGCAGCCGGGCGAGATCAGCACCTCGACCGTCTCTGTCCTGACGGAGGAGAGCTTGTCGACCATCCGGACGTCCCTGGACTGCTGGAGCCCGAGGAGCTCGGTCATCTCGGTGCGAAGGACCACCCGGTCGCCGGCCTCGAGCGTGACATTGCCGAGGTCGCGGCGCAGCGAGGCATCGCCCCTCAGAACGTCGATCAGCCGCACGCCCTCGCGGCGGAAGAGGTCCACCTCGGTCACGGCCTGGCCGATCAGCGAGGATCCTTCCGGAACGGCGACCTCGGTGAAATACTTCAGCTTGCGCCGGTCCGAGAGCATGACGCCCATGGACTGCCGGTCGGGCAGCAGGCGGCGCCCGACGAGCGCAAGGTAAAGCATCCCCAGGGCGACCTGCACGATCCCCAGCGGCGCGATCTCGAAGATGGTGAAGGGCTCGAGGCCGCGTGACCGGGCCACACCGTCAACCAGGAGGTTGGTCGACGTGCCGATCAGCGTCAGCGTGCCGCCCAGGATCGCCGCGTAGCTGAGCGGGATCAGCAGCTTCGAGGGTGCCACGCCGAGGCGCTTGGCCACCTGCACGAACACCGGGATCATCACGACCACGACCGGCGTGTTGTTCATGAAGGCCGAGGCCAGCGCCACGAAGAGGAAGAGGATGCCCATCGTGACGAGGGGGCGGTCGTCGACCTGCCGTTCGGCGGCGCGGGTAAGCCAGTCGAGCGCCCCGGTGCGCACCAGGCCCCCCATCACGAGGAACATGGCGAGAATCGTCCACGGCGCGGGATTGGACAGCACCGCCCGTGCGTCGTCGTAGGGCACGAGACCCAGGAACAGCACGGCCGCCGCGCCTGCGACCGCCGTCACCTCGGCGGGGTAACGCTCGCGGATGAACATCGCGAACATGACCGCGACGATGGCCAGAGTGACGAGCGCCCGGCCGGAGTCGTCGAGGGGCAGTGTCAGCATCGCGTCGGTCGTGCTCCTCGCCGGGATGTCCCGCGTTCAGGGCGCTCGGCTTCCATCATTAACGGCGGGGGCCGGGGCGGCAAGCCCTTCGCGAGCCCGCGGCTGGACGAGGAACAGGCCGCACATCATCGCGGCCAGCGCAAGCCAGATCCAGCCCGAATAGCTCTCGCCGAGCAGGAACATCGACCAGCCGATGCCGAAGCCCGTGACGAGGTAGGACACCTGCGCCGCGAAGACCGCGCCGGCCCGGCCGATCAACCAGACATAGGCTGCATAGGCCGGCCCGTGCAGCAGCGAGGAGAGAACGAGCGCCTGCTCGGGGGCATGAAACCCCGCGCGCGGGTCGATGAACTGCCCGGAGCCGAGGGCGAGCGGCAGCGTCACGATCGCCCCCACCGCCGAGGCGCCGCAGAGCGTCTGGATCGCGTCGCACCCGGCCGTGCCCCAGCGCGCCACGACGTTGCCCTCGATGGCATAGAGCAACGGCGCGGCGAGCGCGACCGGCAGCGCCCCCAGCATCGTGCGGTCGGGCAGGCTCGTCTCCGGCAGCGCGATCAGCGCGACGCCGAGGAGGCCGAGGGCGAGTCCGGCCAGGCGCAGGCCGCTGAACCGGTCGGTTCCGAGTGCGAGCGCGACCGGAAAGGCGAGGATCGGCACGAGCGCAATGACGATGGAGAGCACGCCGGCTGGCAGATCGCGCGCCGCCAGGTAGGAGGCCGAGTTGGGCAGCAGCGTCCCGATCAGGGCAATCAGCAGGTAGAGGGCCAGCGCCCCGCGGTGCAGCGGCAGGCGCCGGCCGAGGGCGGCAAGCACGACGCCGAGCAGCACCGCGCCGATCACGAGCTGCCAGAATATCAGCCCCAGCGGCCCGTGGCCGGTGGAGACGGCGATCTTCGTGAGGGGCTGCGTCGCCCCCCATGCCGCACCGAGCAGGACGAGGACGGCGACGGGGCCGAGCCTTCCGCTCACGGGTCGGCACCGGCGAGCAGCCCCCCGCGACGCACCGGCGCAACCCGGACGGCCCGCCCGGTCCGGTCGTCGGTTTCCACGAGCAGGCCGCAGAGCGTCGCCTCGCCGCTCGCCGGCGTGAAGCGGTCCTTCGCCATCCCGGTGACGAAGCGGCGCATCGGTTCGGCCTTGTCCATGCCGATGACCGAGTCGTAGACGCCGCACATTCCGGCGTCGGTCTGATAGCCGGTGCCGCCCGCCAGGATCATCGCGTCGGCGGTCGGCACATGCGTATGCGTGCCGATGACCGCGCTGGCACGGCCGTCGCACCAGTGGCCCATCGCCATCTTCTCGCTCGTCGCCTCGCAGTGCATGTCGACGATGGCAGCCTGGACGGCCCCGCCGATCGGGTGCGCCTTCAGCACCGGCTCGATCGCCGAGAAGGGATCGTCGAAGGGCCTCTTCATGAAGACCTGGCCAAGCACCTGCGCGACCAGGACCTTGCGCCCGCCCGGGGCGTTGAACACCCGTGCGCCCCGCCCCGGCGCGGACTTCGCGAAGTTGAGCGGGCGCAGGATGCGGTGCTCGCTCTCGATGAACGAGAGCATGTCCTTCTGGTCGAAGGCATGGTCGCCGAGCGTGAGGCAGTCGGCACCGGCCGCGAGGAGCGCACGCGCATGGTCGGGCGTCAGGCCGGCGCCGGAGGAGGCGTTCTCGGCATTGACCACCACGAAGTCGAGGCCCCATGCCTCGCGCAGCGCGGCGAGCTGGCCCGTCACCGCCGCACGGCCGGGGCGCCCCATGACGTCGCCGAGAAAGAGCAGTCGCATCCGCACTGCCTAGGCCGCGCGCCGCCGACGCGCAAGCGGGGAAGCTGCCGCCCGGGGCGTGCGGCCTCAGCCCGGGCGGATCACCCCGGCCTCGGTGACGATCAGATCGAGGCGCTCGTCGTCCGGGCCCACGGGCAGCCCCGGATCCTCCTGCGCGGCCCAGGCGAAGCCGATCGCGAGCACGTCCCGCCGGCTGCGGAGAAGGGCCAGCGTCCGGTCGTAGAAGCCGCCGCCGTAGCCAAGCCGGTACCCGCGACGGTCGAAGGCCACGAGCGGCACGATCAGCACCTCGGGTTCGATCCAGCTGCCGGCGGCCGGAATCCGCGCGCCGAAGGGGCCCTCGACCATCTCGGCGTCCGGCCGCCATTCGCGGAAGCGGAGCGGCAGGCCCCGGCCCTGGATCACCGGCACGCCGACCGGGCCGCGATGCCGTGTCATCGCATGGAGGGGGTCGATCTCGGTCCGCATCGCCATGTAGCCCGACAGTGGCCGGTCTGCGTGGGGCTCGAGCACCTCGGCCAGCCGGGCCGCGCCTGCCTCCGGGTCGCCGGTCTCGAAGGCCAGCCTGCGCCGGGCGAAGGCCGCCTTGCGCGCGGCCGCCTTCTCCGCCTCGAGGCTCATAGCAGCAGCAGGGTGGCGAAGCCGAGGAAGGCGAAGAAGCCCATCACATCGGTCAGCGTGGTGACGAAGGTGCCTGAGGCAAGCGCCGGATCGAGCCCGAGCCGGTTGAGGGTGAGCGGCACGAGCACGCCGCCCAGCGCGGCGACCAGCTGGTTGACGATCATGGCAAGGCCCAGCACCACGCCCAGCATCAGGTCGCCGAATATCAGGAAGCCGCCGAGCCCGAGCACGAGCGCGAGGCCGAGCCCGTTGAGGAGCCCCGCACCGATCTCTCGGAACACGACGCGCCGGGCATTCGAGCTGGTGATCGAGCGTGTCGCCAGCGCGCGCACCGCCACGGCGAGCGACTGGGTGCCCGCGATCCCGCCGGTCGAAGCCACGATCGGCATCAGCGCGGCCAGCACGACGAGCGTGGCGATGGTGTCCTCGAACTGCGAGATCACCACCGCCGACAGGGAGGCGGTGAAGAGGTTGACGACGAGCCAGGGAAGGCGCTGGCGCGCGGTCACGAGCGAATTGTCCGCCAGGCTCGACTCGTCGCTGACCCCTGCCAGACGCAGGATGTCCTCCTCGTGCTCCTCGTCGAGCACGGCCATCGCGTCGTCGATCGTGATGACCCCGACGAGCCGGTTGTTCTCGTCGACCACCGGCGCCGAGATCAGGTGATACTGGTTGAAGGCATAGGCGACGTCGCTTTCCTCGTCCGTCGCCCTGATCGTGCGGAAGCTGTCCTCGGTGATGTCGGCGAGCTTCACGTCGCGCTTCGAGGAGAGAAGCTTGCCAAGCGTCACGTAGCCGACCGGCTCGTGCCGCGGATTCACGAGGATGACGTGATAGAACTGGTCCGGCAGCCATTCCTCGGCGCGCAGGAAGTCGATGGTCTCGCCCACCGTCCAGTGCTCGGGAGCGGTCACCGTCTCGCGCTGCATCAGGCGGCCGGCGGAGTATTCCGGGTAGGTCAGCGACTGCTCGATCGCTGCCCGGTCATCGGCTTCGAGCGCGTCGAGAATGATCTCCTGCTGCGGCGCGTCGAGGTCCTCGAGCAGGTCCACCACATCGTCGGAGTCGAGCTCCCGCACCGCCTCGGCAAGCACCTCGCGCGGCAGGCTCTCGATAACCTCCTCGCGGACCGTCTCCTCCAGCTCCGAAAGGATTTCCCCGTCGATCTCGCCCGACCACAGGCCGACCAGCGCGCGCCGCTCCGAGGGGCCGATCTGTTCCAGGATGTCGGCGATGTCGGCCGCGTGCAGCGGTTCGAGCAGGCGGCTCAGTGCGGCCGCGTCGCCCGCGCTGACGGCCTCGAGCACGGCGGCAACGGTGCCCTCGGCGGGACCGTAGGCGTCCTCGTCGCGCTCCTCCGCCCTGTCTTCCGTGTCGGCCATGTCCGCGCGCCCCCGGATGCTCGCGGCAGACCTAAGCGGAAACGCCCCGAGAGGGCAACCGCCAACGGGCGATTTACCTCGGTGCCGGCGGGGCCTATCGTCGGCACGATCCCAAGGGGAGGCAGGATGCCCGGGCAGAAGCTTATCCTCGGCCAGACCCTGGCCTTCCACGCCGACCCGTTCTCGGACGAGCCCGCGTCTGCTGCCCGCCACGAGCGCCGGGGCGCCGTGCTCATCGAGGGGGGCCGGATCGCTGCGCTCGGCACGGCCGACGCACTGCGCGCCGCCCACCCGCAGGCCGAGGTCGAGGACATGGGCGAGGCGCTGATCTCGCCCGGCTTCATCGATGCGCATGTCCACTACGCCCAGACGGCGATCATCGCGAGCTGGGGCAAGCGCCTGATCGACTGGCTGAACCTCTACACCTTCCCCGAGGAGCTGAGATTCGGCGACCCGGCGCATGCGGCGGCTATCGCGGCGCGCTACTTCGACCTGACGCTTGCCCACGGCACGACCACGGTCGTCAGCTACGGCACCGTCCACCCAGAAAGCGTCGATGCCTTCTTCGCGGAGGCCGCGCGGCGCAACCTGCGCGCCTTCGCCGGCAAGACCTGCATGGACCGCAACGCTCCCGAGGGCCTCACCGACACGCCGCGCACCGCCTACGACGACAGCAAGCGGCTTCTCGACCGCTGGCACGGGGTGGGCAGGCTCTCCTACGTGGTGACGCCGCGCTTCTCGCCCACCTCGACCCGCGAGCAGCTCGCGGCGCTCGGTGCGCTCTGGGCCGAGCGGCCCGGCACGCTGATGCAGACCCACCTCTCCGAGCAGCCCGACGAGGTGGCCTGGGTCGCCTCGCTGTTCCCCGAGGCGCGCGACTATCTCGACACCTACGAGGCGGCGGGGCTCGTCGGCCCCGGCGCCCTCTTCGGCCATGCGATCCACCTGACCGGGCGCGAGCGCGCGCGCATCCGCGAGACCGGGGCGGGCCTCGTGCACTGCCCGACCTCGAACACCTTCATCGGCTCGGGGCTCTTCGACCTGCCGGGGCTTGCCGCCGAGAGCCAGAGGATCGGGCTCGCCACCGACACCGGCGGCGGCTCCTCCTTCTCGATGCTGCGCACCATGGCCGCGGCCTACGAGGTCGCCCAGCTTCGCGGCACCGCGCTCCACCCCGCGCAGCTCTGGTGGCTGGCCACCGCCGGCAACGCCGGGCTCCTCGGTGTGGCCGACCGGATCGGCACCCTCGCGCCGGGGATCGAGGCCGACCTGATCGCGGTCGACCTCGCCTCGACGCCGGCCATCGCCCAGCGCGCCGCCCGCGCCGACGACATCTGGGAGGCGCTGTTCCCCACCATCATGATGGGGGACGACCGCGCCATCGCGGCCGTCTGGATCGCGGGTCAGCGCGTCGCGCGGCCGTCCGGCGGCTGAGGCGCCGCCGCCTCAGGCCCTGAGCGCGACCTCGAGCTTGTCGAGCCCCTCGGCGAGGTGCGCCTCGTCGATGGTGAGCGGCGCAAGGAGCCGGATCGTGTTGGCGTAGTAGCCGCAGCTGAGGAGGATCAGCCCGTTCTCCAGCGCGGCATGGGTGACCGGCTTGATCGCGTCGGGGTCGGGCGTGTGGCCGCCGCGCTCCTTCACCAGCTCGAAGGCGACCATCGCGCCGAGGCCGCGGACGTCTCCGATCGGCCTAAGCGTGTTCGACTGGCGGAAGGCCTTGAGCCGCTCGACCATGATCGCGCCGATCCGGTTGGCGCGTTCGCAGAGCTTCTCCTCCTCGATCGCGTCGAGGACGGCGAGTGCCGCGGCCACGCCGACGGGGCTGCCGCCGTAGGTGCCGCCGAGCCCGCCCGGCTCGGCCGCGTCCATCACCTCGGCCTTGCCGATCACGCCGGAGATCGGGAAGCCGCCGCCCAGCGCCTTGGCGATCGGGATCAGGTCGGGCTCGATCCCGTAATGCTCGATGGCGAAGAGCTTGCCGGTCCGGGCGAAGCCCGACTGCACCTCGTCGGCGACGAGGCAGATGCCGTGCTCGTCGCAGATCTCGCGCAGGCGGCGCATGAACTCGGGCGGGGTCTGGTAGAAGCCGCCCTCGCCCTGCACCGGCTCGATCACGATGGCGGCCACCTGGTCGGGCGTGATGTCGGCCTTGAAGACATGGTAGAGCGCCCGCAGAGCGTCCTCCTCGGTGACGCCGTGGTGCGGGATCGGGAAGGGCACGTGGTAGATGCCGAACGAGGGGGGCGTGCCCCGCGGACGGTAGGGCGCGGCCTTCCCGGTCATCGCCATGGTGAGCTGGGTGCGGCCGTGGAATGCCCCGGTGAAGGTGATGACCCCGTGCCGACCCGTGTAGGCGCGGGCGATCTTCACGGCGTTCTCCGTCGCCTCGGCGCCGGTCGTGAAGAACACCGACTTGGCATGCGCGATCGGTGCGAGCCGGTTGAGCCTCTCGGCGAGCTCCACGTAGTTCTCGTAGCCCGTGACCTGGAAGCACAGGTGGGTGAACTTCTCGAGCTGCGCGGCCACCGCGGCAATGACCTTGGGGTGGCGGTGCCCGGTGTTCGTCACGGCGATCCCGCTTGCGAAGTCGATGTAGCGCCTGCCCTCGGCGTCCCAGACCTCGCCGTTCTCGGCGCGCGTGACGAAGACCGGCGCCGCGGTGGCGAGGCCGCGGGGCAGCGCCTCGTGCCGGCGCTTGAGGATGGCGGCATTGGTGGACATGTGGATGGTTCCCTTGCGGAAGCGGTGCGCATCACCGCATTCGGCGCCGATCCTAGCAGCGCCGCGGCCAGCGGCAACCGGGATCGGCGCGGGAAAGCCGGGCGCGCAGGCCGCGTCCGGAAATGCTTCGGGAAGGTCGCTTTCCGGTAAGTCCACCGCGGAGATCCGGAGGATCGTACCGGACGCGGCGAGGCCCAGCCGAGGCCGCTCCGTGCATGCCCCGAGGACCGACCGATGACGACGCAGCCCGACCTTCTGACCCAGCTTCTCGCCCGCAGGCCCGGCACCTCGCTGCCGCGCGACTTCTACGTCGCGGCCGAGGCGCACGAGGCCGACCTTCGCCACATCTGGACGAGGGAATGGATATTCGCCGCCGCGGCCGCCGAGATGCCGAAGGCGGGGGCCTATGTGAGGCTCCGCATCGGGGACTATCCGGTCATCGTCGTGCGCGGCGCGGATGGTGAATTCCGCGCCTTCCACAATACCTGCCGTCATCGCGGCAGCCGCATCTGCGCGGCCGCCAAGGGAACGCTCGCCAAGCTCGTCTGCCCCTACCACCAGTGGACCTACGACCTCGACGGCCGCCTGCTCTGGGCCCGCGACATGGGGCCGGACTTCGACCCCGGCGAGCACGGGCTCCTCCCGGTGCACTGCGATGTCGCCGCAGGCATGGTGTTCGTCTGCGTCGCCGAAAGCGCGCCCGACTTCTCGGCCGTGAAGGCCGCCGCCGACCGCTACACGGCGCCGCACCGGCTCTCCGAGCTGAAGGTCGCCCACCAGTCGACCATCGTCGAGAAGGGCAACTGGAAGCTGGTGATGGAGAACAACCGCGAGTGCTACCACTGCGCCGGCAGCCACCCGGCGCTCTGCCGGACCTTCAACGACGATCCCGATCTCGTGGGCAGCGACGACAGCCTTTCCTCGCCCGCCGGGCGGGCGCACGTGGAGCGGTGCGAGGCGGCCGGGCTTCCGTCGCGCTACATCCTGGGCGCGAACGAACAGTGGCGGCTGGTGCGCATCCCGTTCCTAGGCGAGGCAGTCAGCTACACGATGGACGGCAAGGCGGCCGCACCGCTGATTCCGGGGATGCCGTTCGCCAACGCAGGCAGCCTGCTCTTCTTCCACTATCCCAACACCTGGAACCACTTCCTGTCGGACCACGTGCTGAACTTCCGGGTGCTGCCGGTCTCTGCAACCGAGACGGAGGTGCAGACGACCTGGCTCGTCCACCGCGACGCCGTAGAGGGCCGCGACTACGACCTCGCGCGCCTGACCGAGGTCTGGACCGCCACGAACGACGAGGACCGCCGCGTCGTGGAGGAGAACCAGATCGGCATCGCGTCGCCCGCTTACCGCCCCGGCCCCTACTCGGCACGGCAGGAAAGCGGCGTGATCCAGTTCGTCGACTGGTATGCCCGGACCATGGTGCGCTCCATCACCGGCAACACGCGGCTGGCTGCGGAGTGATCCGATGATCCCGATGCCGACCCCGGAGACGGGGATCTGGACCGACGACGAGCCGCTGGAATGCGTGATGGTCCTGCCCGAGACCCCCTCGGTCAAGACCTTCGCCTTCCGCCCGCCCTCGGGCCGGACGTTCCTGTTCCGCGCCGGCCAGTTCGTCACGCTGGAGCTGCCGGTGCCGGGCGGGCCGGTCTGGCGCACCTACACGATCTCCTCGGCGCCAACGTCGAACGTCTACATCTCGGTCACGGTGAAGGCGCAGGCGGACAGCATCGGCGGCCGGTGGATGCACGACCATCTGCGGCCGGGGATGCGTCTCAGGGCAAAGGGGCCGGGGGGCGTGTTCCACCTGCCGCGCCAGCCCGACGGCAAGTATCTCTTCATCTCGGCCGGATCGGGCATCACGCCGCTGATGTCGATGGCGACGGTTCTCTTCGAACGCGGAGAGGAGCCGGACATCAGCTTCGTGACCTGCGCGCGCAGGCCGTCGGAGCTGATCTTCCGCAAGCGCCTGGAATACATGGCCAGCCGCGTGCAGGGGCTGAAGCTGCACTTCGTCGTCTCGCAGGACGAGCCCTACGAGGTCTGGACCGGCTACCGGGGACGGTTCAACCAGCTCATGCTCGGCCTGACCACGCCGGACTACCTCGAGCGCGACGTGTACTGCTGCGGGCCTGCGGCGTTCATGCATGCGGTGCGCGACATGCTGCACGGACTCGGCTACGACATGTCGCGCTACCACCAGGAGAGCTTCGCGGCCCCGCCGGAACGCGCCGAGGACATCGAGGCACCGGCCGATGTCGTCCCCGAGAAGGGCAGCCCCGCCGAGATCGAGTTCCGACGGTCAGGCCGCAGGGTCGCCTGCACGCAGGACGACACCGTGCTGAAGGTGGCGAGGGCCGCGGGGCTCAACATCCCCTCGGGCTGCACCTTCGGGCTCTGCGGCACCTGCAAGGTGCGGCTGGCCGAGGGCGAGGTGCACATGGTGCCGAACGGCGGCATCACCGAGGATGAGATCGCCGGCGGCCTGATCCTCGCCTGCTGCTCGAGGCCCCTCGGCAAGGTCGCGGTCGAGGTCTGAGGCGATTGCCCTTGACCGCCGCCGCCCGTTCGGCGTTCCGTCGGCGCGCGATGCGGGGAGGACCGATGGAGGATGCAGGCGGAGCTGACCGGGGCGGCGCGGGCGCCCAAGGCCCGCTCCTGCTGGGGCTCGACACCGGCGGCACCTACACCGATGCGGTGATCTGGCGCGAGGGCACGGGCCTCGTCGCCAAGGCCAAGGCCCTGACGACGCACGGGAACCTCGCGGAAGGGATCGCCGCCTCGATCGACCGGGTGCTCGCCACCGCCGGCGTGCCTCCCGGCGCGATCGCGCTCGTCTCGATGTCGACCACGCTGGCGACGAATGCCCTCGTCGAGGGCAAGGGTGAGCGGATCGCGCTGGTGCTGATCGGGTTCGATCCCTCGGACCTTGCGCGCGGCGGCCTGGCGGCGGCGCTGGACGGAGACCCGGTGATCCACTGCCCCGGCGGCCACGACGCGACGGGGGGCGAGCGTCCGCTTGACCTCGGCCCGCTCCGCGCGGCGCTGCCGGAGCTCGGGCAGCGGGTCTCGGGCTTCGCGGTCTGCGCGCTCTTCGCGGTGCGCAACCCGGCCCACGAACTCGCGGCGAAGGCCGAGATCGAGCGGCTGACCGGCAGGCCCGTGACCCTGAGCCACGAGCTGTCGGCACGGCTTGACGGGCCGCGCCGGGCGCTCACCACCGTGATGAACGCACGCCTCGTGCCGATCATCGCCCGGCTGATCGGGGATACCCGCGCCTTTCTCGGCCGGCGCGGGATCGCGGCGCCGCTGCTCGTCGTGCGCGGCGACGGCTCGCTCGTCTCGGCTGCCTTCGCCGGGGCGCGGCCGGTCGAGACGATCCTCTCCGGCCCTGCGGCGAGCGTCGTCGGCGCGCATCATCTGAGCGGCCTCGGCGACGCCTTCATCTCCGACATCGGCGGCACGACGACGGACGTCGCCTGCCTCGAGGGCGGGCGCCCACGGCTCGATCCGGCGGGCGCCACGGTCGGCGGCCATCGCACCCTCGTCGAGGCGGTCGAGATGCGCACCTTCGGCCTCGGGGGCGATTCCGAGGTGGCCTTCGCGGACGGCGAGGGTCCGGCACGCTTCCGCTTCGGGCCGCGGCGGATCCTGCCGCTCTCGCTTGCGGCCTCCCGGCACGAGGCCGCGGTGTTGGGCTACCTCGCGGAGCTTGCGAATGGAACCGCGGCCGGACAGGCAACTCCCCGGATGATCCTGCGGCTCGGCGCCGGACCGGCCGGTCTTTCTCCGGTCGAGCGCGGGCTGCTCGACCGGGTCGGCGACCGGCCGGTGCCGGCCGCGGGCTTGGCGGCCCGCGCCGCCGAGAAGGCGGCGGTGGAGCGGCTGGTGCGGCGCGGCCACCTTCAGGTTGTCGGCTTCACCCCTTCCGACGCGGCGCATGTCCTCGGCCGGCAGGCGACATGGAACGCCGAGGCGGCGCACCTCGGGGCGGCCCTGATCGCCGCACAGAAGGATGCACGGGGACAGCCGCGCGCCGCCTCGGCCGAGGCGCTCGCCGCAGAGGTGCTCGCGGCCTTCACCCGCCGCTCGGCCGAGGTCATCCTGGAGACCGCGCTCTGGGAAGACGGGATCGACGGCGCGGCGGCGGTCCGGGGGCGGCTCATCTCGGATGCGCTCGACGGGCGCCGGGGGCGCGTGCGGCTGTCGGTCGCCCTCGACCGGCCCGTGCTCGGCGTCGGTGCCTCGGCGGGGTTGCACTATGCCGGGCTGCCCGACCTGCTGAACGTGCCCTGTCACGTTCCCGCCCACGCGGATGTCGCCAATGCGGTCGGAGCGGTCGTGGGCCAGGTGACGGTGAGGGCCGAGACGCTGGTCACCCAGCCGTCCGAGGGCCGCTTCCGCGTCACGACATCGGATGGCGCAGTCGACGTCGCGTCGGAGGACCTGGCCCTCGACCGGGCCGGGGCGGAGGCGCGCGAGCGCGCCATGGCGCTCGCGCTCGCTGCCGGCGCCGAGACGCCCGAGGTGACGGAAGGGCGCGAGGTGCAGGCGGCGACGGTCGAGGGGCGCAGGGTCTTCATCGAGGCGCGGGTCGTGGCGACGGCCTCGGGCCGGCCGCGCCATGCCCGGACGGCGGCGGAGGGCTGAGCCGGCGGCGCGGGCCTACTGGGCGCCGGGCGCGTCGTAGCGCGTGGCGCCGCGGTGGCGTTCGTCGACCGGCGTCGTCAGGATCGAGGCGTGGTGGGCGCGCTGGTCGCAGTTGGCGCGCGGGCAGACGCGGCAGTTGATCCCGATCGGCGTGGCCGGCGCGGACCCGAGCGAGAAGCCCTCCGCGTATCCGATCATCTCGGCATGTTCCACCGTGCAGCCCATCGCCACGGCAAGCCGGTTGTCCTGCCCGCTGCGGGCGAAGGTCGGGCGGTCGACGGTTCGGGCAATGACGAAGTACTGCGAACCGTCGGGCATCTCGACGAGCTGCGGCACGATCCGCCCGGGAAGGCGGAAGCACATGTGGACGTCGAGGCGCGGGCAGGCGCCGCCATACTCGGCCAGGTGGAAATCGGTCGCGTTGAAGCGCTTGGTGACGTTTCCCGCCTTGTCGATCCGCAGGAAGAAGAACGGCACGCCCTGCGCACCGTCGCGCTGCATCGTCGTGGCGCGATGGCACACCTGCTCGAAGCTGACCCCGAAGCCGGTGGCCAGGTGGTCGAAATCGTACTTCGATGCCTTCGCCTCGGCGAGGAACACGTCGTAGGGCATCAGCACCGCGGCAGCGAAGTAGTTGGCGAGTTCGATCCGCAGCCGCGCCCGGCCCTGGGCATCGTCAGGCCCCTGCGCGACAAGCGCGTCGAGGATCGGCCCTGCCTCGATCAGGCCGGCCACATGGGCAAGCTGGAAGACGCGGTTGGGGTGGTCGAGCGCCTCGGAGAGCCAGACCTCGCCGCCCGAAGCGTCGTAGCGGCGCAGCGTGTCCGGCATCTCCGAGACACGCTTCAGCCGCACGGCGATGCGGTGGTCCCCGGCGAGGCGCGCCTTGAGCGCGGCATAGAGATCGTCCGGTTCCGGCGGTGCGCCGCGCCAGAATCCGTCAGCGGCATCCTCGAGGGCGGGGAAATGGTTGCGGTGCCGCCGGAAGAAGTTGTGCACGGCGCCCTCGGGCGAGGCCCCGACGGCCGACTCGCCGCCCTGCGCCCCCAAGAGCGCCATGAGCTGGTCCGAGGCCACGAGGTAGCTCCGGTGCAGCCGCAGGAAGGCACCGATCAGCGTCGGGGCATGTGCCTGCGCCGCGCGCAGCTCGTGAAGGTCCGGTCGGGTCGCGTCGAAGATCGGGTCGTGCAGGGCGGCGCGCAGGTCCGAGAGCCTGGTGTTCGTGTCGTCTTCGGCGATGTCGCGCCAGTCCACCCCGTAGGCTTCGAACATCCGCAGGAGAATCGCGACCGACACGCTGCGCTGGTTGTTCTCGAGAAGGTTCACGTAGGAGGTGCTGATGCCCAGCTTGCGGGCCATCTGCACCTGGGTCTCGCCGCGCTCCTGACGGAGCCGGCGAAGCTGTGGGCCGATGAACGTCTTGCGCAAGCCGCCCCCATTGGTTGAATTTACAGTATTACAAATCCCGCTTTCTGTAAACTCTCGCATTTACAGCAGAACCCGGATTCGCTACCCGGTTTCGCGCGCGCCGGTCATGTTCCCTCCGACCGAGGAGAACCCAATGCACATCGGCCCCGCCCATCTCTTCATTCCCGGCCCCACGAACCTGCCCGAGGACGTCCGCCGCGCCATGGCGGCACCCATGCCCGACCATCGCGCCCCCGAATTCGCCGCCTTCCTGCGCCCGCTCATCCGGGATCTTGCGCCGGTATTCGGGACGAGCCGGGCACGGATCGCGCTGATCCCCGGTTCGGGCACCTCCGCCTGGGAGGCAGCGATCACCAACACGCTCTCCCCGGGCGACCGGGTGCTGATGGCGCGGCACGGAACGTTCTCCACGCTCTGGGCCGAGATGGCGGAGCGTCTCGGGCTGGTGGTGGAGTGCGTCGACGTTCCCTGGGGGGCGCCCTGCCCCGTCAGCGAGTTCGGCCGCCGCCTCGGCCGCGACCGCCACGGCGAGATCAAGGCCGTCTTCGTCACCCACAACGAAACCGCAACGGGCGTCACCTCGGATGTCGCGGCGGTCCGCCGCGAGCTTGACGCGGCCTTCCATGACGCGCTCCTCTTCGTCGATGGCGTGTCCTCCATCGGCTCCATGCCGTTCGAGATGGACGCCTGGGGCGTGGACCTCGCGGTGACCGGAAGCCAGAAGGGGCTCATGTGCCCCGCCGGGCTGGGGATCCTGGCCCTCAGCCCGAAAGCGCTCGATGCGCTCGCGACCGCCCGGGCGCCCCGGTCGTTCTTCGATGTCCGGGCGCTGCTTGCGGCACACGAGGCGGGGAGCTTCCCCCACACGCCCCCTGCCCCGGTCCTCTTCGCCCTCCGCGCGGCGCTGGACCGGCTGGCCGCCGAGACGCTGCCCGCGGTGTTCGCCCGCCACCGCCGCCTCGCCGGCGGCGTGCGTGCGGCCGTCGCCGCCTGGGGGCTGGACACGGTGGCCGAGCACCCGTCCTTCGCTTCGGAGACCGTGACCGCGATCCGCACGCCCGAGGGCGTGGACGCCCGCGAGGTGATCGCCGCGGCGCGCACGCGCTATCACACGTTCTTCGGGGCGGGGCTCGGGCCGCTTGCCGGCCGCGCCTTCCGCATCGGCCACCTCGGCGACCTGAACGAGGGCGCGGTCCTTGCCGCGCTCGCCGTGGCGGAACTGGCCCTCGCCGAGGCGGGCGCCCGCGTCACGCTCGGCTCGGGCGTCGCCGCCGCCCAGCATCATTTCGCCGGGGCCTTCGCCCCATCCCTGTCCGTTGCCGCGTGAGTCAGCCATGAGCCATACCCTCCACCCCCTGCGCCGCCAGCGCCTGCAACGCTCGACGCTTGCGGTGCCGGCCTCCAACCCCGAGATGATCCGCAAGGCCGCCGACAGCGCCGCCGACGTCGTCTTCCTCGACCTCGAGGATGCGGTCGCGCCGCCGGAGAAGCCGCAGGCTCGGCGGAACGCGATCGACGCGCTCAACGAGATCGACTGGGAGGCCCGCGGAAAGACGGTCAGCGTGCGGATCAACGGGCTCGACACGCAGTACATGTACCGCGACGTCGTCGACCTGATGGAGCAGGCGGGCGACCGGCTGCACATGATCCTGATCCCGAAGCTCGGGGTCTACGGCGACCTCTACATGGTCGAGGCCCTCGTCAACCAGATCGAGATGGCCTGCGGGCTGACCCGCAAGGTGGGCCTCGAGGCGCTGATCGAGACCGCACTCGGCATGGCGAACGTCGAGGACATCGCGATGCGTGCCGCACAGGCCGGCAGCCGGCTCGAGGCGCTGCATTTCGGCGTTGCCGACTATGCGGCCTCGATGCGGGCCCGCACCGTGAACATCGGCGGGCTCAACCCGGCCTATCCGGGCGATCAGTGGCACGCCTCGCTCACGCGCATGATCGTCGCCTGCCGCGCCTACGGCCTGCGCGCGATCGACGGCCCGTTCGGCGATTTCGGCGATCCGGCAGGCTACGTGGCCGCGGCCGAGCGCGCGGCGGCCCTCGGCTGCGAGGGCAAATGGGCGATCCACCCCAGCCAGATCGCGATGGCGAACGAGGTGTTCAGCCCCCCGCCTGCCGAGATCACGCGCGCGCGGCGGATCATCGAGGAACTGCGGAAGGCCGAGGCCCTCGGCAAGGGGGCGGCGGCACTCGACGGCAAGATGATCGACGCCGCCTCCGAACGGATGGCGATGAACGTCATCGCGCTTGCCGATGCCATTGCCGCCCGCAGCCCGGGCATGGCTGCCGCCGAGTAGGGAGGAGGCACAGGATGGACATCCACGAGCATCAGGCGAAGGAACTGCTGGCGGGCTTCGGCGTGCCGGTGCCGGAGGGCGGGCTTGCCTTCAGCCCCGAGCAGGCGGTCTACCATGCCCGCCGCCTCGGCCTGCCGGTCGTCGTGAAGGCGCAGGTCCATGCCGGCGGCCGTGGTGCCGCCGGGGGCGTCAGGCTCTGCCGGACCGAGGCGGAGGTCTCGGACTTCGCCGCGGGGCTTCTCGGCAGGCGGCTGGTCACCAAGCAGACCGACGCGATGGGCAAGCCCGTGCACCGCCTGTGGGTCGAGGCCGCGACCGACATCGCGCGGGAACTCTACCTGGGCTTCGTGCTCGACCGGAAGTCCGAGCGCATCATGATCGTCGCCTCGCGCGAAGGTGGCATCGAGATCGAGGATCTGGCCCACGAACGCCCCGACGCGCTGCTGCGCATGGTCATCGACCCGGCCGTGGGGCTGACCGAGTTCGCGGCCCGCGAACTTGCCTTCGGGCTGGGGCTGAAAGGGCCACAGGTTGGCCAGATGGTCCAGGTCCTGCGCGGCTGCTACCGCGCCTACCGGGATCGCGACGCGACCATGGTCGAGATCAACCCGATGGTGATCACCGGTGCGGGCGACCTCATCGCGCTCGACGCCAAGATGAGCTTCGACACCAACGCCCTCTTCCGCCGGCCCGAGGTCGCCGCCCTTCGCGACCCGAGCCAGGAGGACCCGCGCGAGGATGCCGCCGCCGCCCACGGGCTGAACTATGTCGGGCTGAGCGGCGACATCGGCTGCATCATCAACGGCGCCGGACTCGCGATGGCGACCATGGACATGATCCAGCTTGCCGGGGGCACGCCCGCGAACTTCCTCGACATCGGCGGGGGAGCCAGCCCCGAGCGGGTGGTCGCCGCCTTCCGCACCGTGCTCTCGGACAGCAACGTATCGGTGGTGCTGGTCAACATCTTCGCCGGCATCAACCGCTGCGACTGGGTGGCGAAGGGCGTCGTCCAGGCCTACCGGGAGCTCGGCCTGACCCTTCCCGTGGTGGTGCGTCTCGCCGGCACCAACGTCGAGGAGGGGCGCGAGATCATCGCCGGCTCGGGGCTTCCCCTCATCTCCGCCGACACCCTCGCCGAGGCCGCCGCGGCCGCTGTCCGCGCGCGCCCCCGGGCGGCTGCCTGAAGGAGCAGGACATGACCATCCTCATCGATCGCACGACCCGCGTCATCGTGCAGGGAATGACCGGCCGCATCGGCCAGTTCCACGCCGCCGACATGATCCGGCACGGCACGAACGTCGTTGGCGGGGTCACCCCGGGCCGCGGCGGCGAAACCGTCCTCGACCGCCCGGTGTTCGACACCGTGCGCGAGGCCGTCCGCGAGGCGGGGGCCGAGGCCAGCCTCGTCTTCGTTCCGCCGCCGGGCGCGGCGGATGCCATCATGGAGGCGGCGGAGGCGGGCATCAGGCTCGCCGTCTGCGTGACCGACGGCATTCCCGCGCAGGACATGATGCGCGTCAAACGCTTCCTGCGCCGGTTCCCGGCCGAGCGGAAGATGCGGCTCATCGGCCCGAACTGCGCAGGCGTCATCAGCCCCGGCGAGGGCTTCATGGGCATCATGCCGCCGCACATCTACCTGCCGGGCCGTGTCGGAATCGTCGGGCGCTCGGGAACGCTGGGCTACGAGGCGGCCAGCCAGATGAAGGCGCTGGGGATCGGCGTCTCGACGAGCGTCGGCATCGGCGGCGACCCGATCAACGGCTCGTCCTTCCGCGACATCCTGGAGCTCTTCGAGGCCGACCCGGGAACCGACGCCGTGATGATGATCGGCGAGATCGGCGGCCCGCAGGAGGCCGAGGCCGCGGCCTTCGTCCGCGATCACATGTCGAAGCCGGTCGTCGCCTACATCGCCGGTCTGTCGGCACCCAAGGGCCGCAAGATGGGCCACGCGGGCGCGATCATCTCGGCCTTCGGCGAAAGCGCCCAGGAAAAGGTCGAGACGCTGGCAGCGGCGGGGATCACCGTGGCGCCGACGCCGTCGGCGATGGGCGAGACCGTCGCGCGGGTGCTCGGCCTGCGGGCCGCGGCATGAAGGAGGCGCCCTCTCCCGAGGCTTCCGCGGCAACGCCCGGCGAGGCCAGCGCCTGGGTGGGGCGCGTGGAGACGCGCGAGGGCGCGCTGACGCCCGAACTCGCGGGGATGCTGATGGGGGCGCTCGGCCACCCCGCGGCGTCCCAGCCCGCCACCCATACCGGTGCGCCCATGCCCTTCCTGTGGCACTGGGCGGCCTTCCCGGAATTCGTTCCGATCGCCGGCATCGCGACCGACGGGCACCCGAAGCTCGGCGGCTTCCTGCCCCCCCTGCCCTTCAACCGGCGCATGTGGGCGGGCGGCAGCCTGCAGTTCCGCGGCCGCTTCGCCATCGGCGAGCGGATCACGAAACGCTCCGAGATCCTCGCCATCGACTTCAAGACCGGCTCCACCGGCGACATGGCCTTCGTCCGCGTCGGCCACGACCTGCGCGGCGAGGGCGGCGGCGCGATCCGCGAGGAGCAGGACATCGTCTATCTGCCGATCCCCGACAGCTTCCGCGCCCCCCGCGCCATCCCCGCCCCGGAGGCGCCCCTGTGGAACGAGGAAGTCGAGGTCGGCCCGGTGCGGCTGTTCCGCTATTCGGCCGCCACCTACAACGCGCACCGCATCCATTACGACCGGGACTATGCGCGGGACTTCGAGAAATACCCGGGCCTCGTGGTCCACGGGCCCATGCAGGCGACGCTTCTCATGGAGGCCGCAATGCGCCACACGGGCAAATCTCCGGTGCGGTTCAGCTTCCGCGGCGTCCATCCCATGTTCGACGGTCACCTGCGCCTGATGGCCACGGCGGATGGCGCGTCGGCGCTGGCGCTCTGCACCGTCGCGCCGGCCGGCCACCAGGGCCTTCAGGCCCTCTTCTCGTGGGAGGACTGAGGCATGGGCATCCTGTCCGGCATGCGCGTGGTCGAAGGCTCGGCCTTCGTGGCGATCCCTCTCGCGGGGATGACGCTGGCGCAGATGGGGGCCGAGGTGATCCGCTTCGACCGGATCGAGGGGGGGCTCGACGCCGGACGCTGGCCGGTCACGAAGGACGGGCGCAGCCTGTTCTGGGCAGGGCTGAACAAGGGCAAGAAGTCGGTTGCGGTGAACCTTGCGACCGAAGCCGGGCGCGAGATCGTCACGCGGATCGTCACCGCGCCGGGCCCCGATGCCGGGCTGTTCCTCACGAACCTGCGCGTCAAGGGCTGGCTCGACCATCCCACGCTGTCGGCGCTGCGGCCCGACCTCGTGATGGTCACGCTTCTGGGCGACCGGCACGGGCGGCCGGCGGTGGATTACTCGGTCAACCCCTCGATCGGCTTTCCCGATGCCACGGGGCCCGAGGGCTCGACCGAACCCGTGGCCCATGTGCTGCCCGCCTGGGACTGCATCGCGGGCAACATGGCGGTTTCGGCCCTGCTCGCGGCCGAACGGCACCGGCTGCGCACGGGACAGGGGCAGGAGGTGGTCTTCTCGCTCAAGGACGCCGCCGCGGCGATGCTCGGCAACCTCGGGATCATCGGCGAGGTGCTGGTCAACGGGGTGGACCGGCCGAAGGCCGGCAACGCCCTCTATGGCGGCTACGGGCAGGACTTCGTCTGCGCCGACGGGCGCCGGGTCATGGTGATCGGGCTGACCGACCGGCAGTGGGCGGGCCTCGTGAAGGCCACGGGCACGGGCGAGGCCATGGCGCTGCTCGAGCGCCGCCTCGGCGAGAGCCTGGCGGACGAGGGCGCCCGCTTCCGGCACCGCGCCGCGATCACCGCGCTTCTGGCGCCGTTCTTCGCCGCGCGCCGGGTCGAGGACTTCGCGCCCGACTTCGACCGCGCGGGTCTCACCTGGTCGGAGTTCCGCAGCTTCGCCCGCGCGGTGCACGAGGATCCCGACCTGTCGCCCGAGAACCCGATGTTCGCCGAGATCGACCAGCCGGGGATCGGGCGGTTTCCCGTGCCGGGGAGCCCGCTGTCCTTCGGCGCCCTGCCGCGCGAGGCGCCCGTCCGCGCCCCCGAGCTGGGCGAGCACACCGAGGAGGTGCTGGCCGATGTGGCAGGCCTCTCTCCGGGACAGATCGGCCGGCTGTTCGATCAGGGCGTGGTGACCGGCCCGCGGCCCTGGCGGCGGATGGCCGGGTAGCCCGCAGGAGCGGACCGGCCGCCACGGCCATGGCCGCCCGACCCCGGCGGGCACCTGCCGTCAGAGGCGGGCCCGGCCGACGAGCGGGCGCTTCCGTCCTTTCGGCGGCAGGCAGTCGTTCTTTGTCCCGATGACCGGCGCGCGCTGCTTGCGCGAGCCCGTGAACGTGCGGCGCCGGGGCGATGGTGGAGGGCCCGGTCCGCACCGCCGGCTGCATCGCCATGTCGGCGCTCGTCCTCGACGCGACGATGGTGTTGGCAATGCCCGACATCGGCCCGCGGCGGCCAATCGTAAGGCCATGCGCCCGCTTCAAGCTTCCAGAGGGCGGCGCTCAAGCCGATGCTCGAGGAAGGCGTTGACGAGGCGCTGCGCGACTTCATGGGCAGGTCGATCCGCGAGCCCACGGCGGCGGATGCTCCCATAATGCAGGCCTGAGATGCCCGAGCCGCCAATCGGCGAGATCGCCATGACGTTCCCCACGCGAACCGCCCTGTCCTTCCCGCGGTCCCTTCGCGCGGAATTGGGGAGATGGCCCTCCTCGGATCGGGCGGTCCGGGGCTAAGCCGCCAGGGCAGGCCCCGGGGGTCGTCCCGAGGGTCTTGCAGGACCGCTCCGGGGGCCTAGGCTGCGCAGCGGAGGATCGGGCCGATGCAGCACCGCCACCTGATGTCGCCGATCGCGCTGCGCGGGCACACGCTGCGCAACCGGATCGTCTTCGGCGCGCACACGAACAACATGTCGGACATGGGCCTGCCGGGTCCGCGCACGGCCGCCTACCTGCTCGAGCGCGCGCTGGGAGGCGCGGCGATGATCGTGGCCGAGCCGATGCCCGTCCACCGCACCGGCGTCCTCACCCGTGGCAACTTCCTGCATGGCACGGATGCCGTGATCCCGCACTTCCGCAGGGTGACCGAGCCGATCCGGGACGCGGGCGCGGTGATCCTGCAGCAGCTCTACCACGTCGGCGCCCACGGCGATTCCGACCTGAGCTTCGCGCCCCACTGGTCGCCCTCGGGCCATGTCAGCTACCACGACAGCGACGGCTCCCACCGGATGACCGAGGCCGAGATCGAGGAGCTGATCGAGGCCCATGTGGCGGCGGCGGTGCGCTGCAAGGCGGGCGGGTTCCAGGGGGTGGAGGTCTGGGCCGCCTACCACTCGCTGCTCGACCAGTTCTGGACGCCGTGGTCGAACACCCGCGACGACCGCTGGGGCGGCAGCCTCGAGAACCGCACGCGCTTCTCCCGCACGATCATCGAGCGCATCCGCCGGGCCTGCGGCGAGGACTTCGTCATCGGCCTCGCGGTCTCGACCTCGGATGCACACGAGGTCACGCTTTCGGTCGAGAGCCTGCTCGAGATCGTCGCGCTCCATGATGCGACCGGCCATGTGGACTACGTCACCTGCGGCCACGGCGGCTATCTCGACTTCGAGCGCCTGATGCCGACCTTCCTCTTCGCCGAGAAGCTGACCGCGCCCGTTACCGAACAGATGAAGGGTGTCGTGCGCCATGCCCTCGTCACCTCCGAGGCCCATGTCCGCACGCCCGAGAACGGCGAGGCGATCATCGCCTCGGGCCAGGCCGATCTCGTGTCGATCGTCCGCGGCCAGATCGCCGACCCGCACCTCGCGCGCAAGACCGCCGAGGGCCGGGCCAGCGACGTGCGCGGCTGCATCTCCTGCAACCAGATGTGCTGGGGCAGGCGGTCGCGCGACTACTGGATCTCCTGCCTCGTCAACCCCAGCGCCGGGCGCGAGTGGGAATGGGGCGGCGATCGCTTCACCCCGGCCGAAACTCCGCGGAGCGTTCTTGTCGTCGGCGCAGGCCCTGCCGGCCTCGAGGCGGCGCGCGCGGCTGCCGAACGCGGCCACCGTGTCGAGATCGCCGAGGCTGCGCCGCAGGTCGGCGGGCAGTTCCGGCTTGCGGGGCTCCAGCCGCGCCGCGGGCAGATCCTCGACCTCCTCGCCTGGTACGAACGCCAGTTCGACAGGCTGGGCGTCAGGCTCAGGCTCAACACCTTCCTCGAGGCGGAGGACATCGCCGCCCATCCCGCCGAGGTCGTGATCCTCGCCACGGGCTCGCTGCCAGACCCCGAGGCACGCCAGCGCTGGCTTCCCTCCGCCGGGGCGCTGCCCGGGCTCGACAACGGCGGCGTCTGGTCGGCAGAGGACGTCATGCGCCGCGAGGCGCGGCTGGGCGATGTCGTCATCGTGCTCGACGAAGGCGGCAACTGGCGGGGCGTCGGCACGGCCTGGGCGCTGGCGGAGGAGGGGCGCCGCGTGGTGATCGTGACGCCCGACCCGATGATCGGCCGGGAGATCGCGCGCACCTCGGCCGACGGCCCGGCCCGGGCGCGGCTTGCGCGCGCCGGCGCGCGCTTCCTTGTCGAGCACGTCGTCACGCGCTGGCACGGCAACGGCGCCACCGTCCGCAGCCTGCTCACCGGCGCCGAAGAGACGGTGCCCGCCTCGGCCCTGGTCGTGGCGACGACGAACGTCGCCTTCGACCCCTTCCCCGAGACCTTCCCCGGCAAGTCCGTCCACCGCATCGGCGACTGCGCCGCACCCCGGCAGGCGCCCTACGCCTTCCACGAGGGCCGCAAGGTGGCGCTGGGGATCTGAACGGGGCGGCGGCCGGCGTCGGGACGCCGGCAGCAGACTGCGGCAGCGTGCCCAGCCGGGAGGGGTCGGACAGCGTGCGCCGGTGCACGCCGCTGCCCCTGCCAGACGGGCCGTTTACGGCGAGCACCCGGCAAGGCCGGGTTCAACGCATGCCAGGGATCGCGTGAGCGCGTCGGTAGATCAGCCGGGCGCGTCAGGCATCAGACATCCAGCTCCTCCACGAAACGCGCGTTCTCCTGGATGTACTGGAACCGCAGTTCCGGCTTCTTGCCCATCAGCCGCTCCACGAGGTCGCCGGTCTCGCCGGGCACCTCGTCGTGGATGCTGACGCGGATCAGCTTCCTCGTGGCGGGGTTCATCGTGGTGTCCTTCAGGTCCTTGGCGTCCATCTCGCCGAGGCCCTTGAAGCGCTGCACGTCGATCTTGCCCTTGCCCCCCAGCCCCTTCGCCAGCATCGCCTCCTTCTCGGCGTCGTCGGCCACGTAGACGCGGACCGGCCCTTGCGTCAGCCGGTAGAGCGGCGGGCAGGCGAGGTAGAGATGGCCCTTGTCGATAAGGGGCCGCATCTGGGTGAAGAAGAACGTCATCAGGAGCGAGGCGATGTGCGCGCCGTCCACATCGGCATCGGTCATGATGATGACCTTGTCGTAGCGCAGGTCATCGACGTTGAACTTCGTGCCCATGCCGACGCCCAGCGCCTCGCAGATGTCACGGATCTCGGCGTTGTCGTTGAGCTTTCCCGAGGCGGCGCCGAGCACGTTCAGCACCTTGCCGCGGAGCGGCAGCAGCGCCTGGAACTCGCGGTCCCGCGCGCCCTTGGCGCTGCCCCCGGCCGAGTCGCCCTCGACGATGAAGAGCTCGGTCCCCTCGCGGGACTTGGCGGTGCAATCGACCAGCTTGCCCGGCAGGCGCAGGCGCTTGGTCGCCGACTTGCGCGCCGTCTCCTTCTCCTGCCGGCGGCGGATGCGTTCCTCGGCGCGCAGCACGAGGAAGTCGAGGATCGCGCCCGCCGACTTCGTGTCGGCGGCAAGCCAGTTGTCGAAGTGGTCGCGCACCGCACCCTCGGTCATCCGGGCGGCGGATTCGCTCGACAGCCGGTCCTTGGTCTGGCCGACGAAGGCGGGGTCGCGGATGAAGCAGGAGACGAGCGCGCAGGCCCCACCGGCAAGATCCTCCCGCGTGATGTTCTCGGCCTTGCGGTTCTTCACGAGCTCGCCGTAGGCGCGGATGCCCTTCAGGATCGCCGCCCAGAAACCCGCCTCGTGCGTTCCGCCCTCGGGCGTGGGGACGGTGTTGCAGTAGCTCTGCAGGAAGCCGTCGCGCGAGGGGGTCCAGTTGATCGCCCATTCGACGAAGCCCGGCTCGCCGAACTTCTCCTGGAAGCTCACCTTTCCGGCGAAGGGGCGCTCGGCATAGGTGGTGGCGCCGGCCGTCTGCTCGGCGAGGTAGTCGGCGAGCCCGCCGGGGAAGTGGAAGGTGGCCTCCGCCGGCGTCTCGCCGTCGTCCACGGCCGACTTCCAGCGGATCTCCACGCCCGAGAACAGGTAGGCCTTCGACCGGGCCATTCGGAACAGCCGCGCCGGGCGGAAGCGGTGGTGGCCGAAGATCTCCTCGTCGGCCCGGAAGGTGACGGTGGTGCCGCGCCGGTTCGGGGTGGGGCCGAGTCGCTTCACCGGTCCGAGCGGCACGCCGCGCGAGAAGCGCTGCTCGTAGAGTTCCCGGTTGCGGGCAACCTCCACCACCATCGACTCCGACAGCGCGTTCACCACCGAAGCCCCGACGCCGTGGAGCCCGCCCGAGGTCTGGTAGGCCTTGCCCGAGAACTTGCCGCCGGCATGGAGCGTGCAAAGGATCACCTCCAGCGCCGAGCGGCCCGGGAACTTCGGATGCGGGTCCACCGGGATGCCGCGTCCGTTGTCGCGCACCGTGACGGTCAGCTCGTCCACGAGCTCGACCTCGATGCGGTTCGCGTGACCGGCCACCGCCTCGTCCATCGCGTTGTCCAGGATCTCGGCGACGAGATGGTGGAGCGCACGCTCGTCGGTGCCGCCGATGTACATGCCGGGTCGCTTGCGGACCGGCTCCAGTCCCTCGAGCACCTCGATCGAATGCGCGTCGTAGGCGTCAGGCTGACGGGGCAGGAGGTCGTTCGGCATGGGGTCCCCCGGGGGCGGGCTGCTCGGCATTCTCGTTTTGCCCCGATTAGAGCACGGGGCGGGCACCTGGAAAAGGGGACCCGGGCCGCCGATGGCGGCATGGAACGCCCGACTTCGGACCGGCGGCGGCCCGTGGTAGGATGCGCGCATTGAACGAGCGGCTTTCACGAAACCCATTGCGAGGAGGCACGACCATGGTCGAGCGCAACACCGTCCCCGTCACCGACGCCGTGTTCCGGCAGGTCTACGATTCGCCCGCGGCCCTGCCGGGGCGGCACCGCTGGCTCACCCCGGACGAGGATGTCCGCCGGATCGAGGACCTGCTCGGGATGGAGAAGCACACCATCGGCGCGCCGCTCTGGGTGAGCGGCGACCGAAAGACATGCCCGGGCTGCCGACGCCAGATCAGCTGGCTCGACATCGTGTCCTCGGCGCTCAGGTCGGTTCACAGCCCGGCGATGGTCGCCGAAGTGATCCTCGGCGACCAGAAGTACGTGAACACCGAGGCGCCGCGGGCGATCGCCGGACTTTCCTGCTTCCGCTGCGGCACCGGGATCGACTTCCTGCGCAGCTTCAAGTGCCACAACTGGGCCTACGCCAAGCCCGCGATCCTGCGGGTGATCGCCCGGATGGAGCGCGCCGGCCGGAGCTGATCCGCGCTCACAGCGGCTCGGCGTTCCGCCGCGCCCACATCTCCCGGAAGGCCGGCCGTGCCTGGCAGGCCGCAAGCCACGAGGCGACGGCCGGGAACTCGGGGATCAGCGTCGGATGCGCCTGCGCGTAGCGCACGACCTCGGCCGTGTTGACATCGGCCACCGTGAAGCGCCGCCCGACCATGTGGCCCTCGGCGGCCAGGTGCCCGTTCAGCACGCCAAGCGGGCGGCGCAGGGCCTGCCCCGCCGCCTCGATCTCGGCGATGCCCTCGGGCGTGTCCTGCCGGCCCTCCATCATCGCGTAGACGATCGGCATCGCGTGCGGCTCGATCGCGGTCGCGGCGAACAGCGCCCACTGCACCATCTGCGCCTCCTCGCGAAGGTCGGCAGGGGCAAGCGTGCCGCCGTGCTTCCTTGCGAGGTAGAGGTTTATGGCCAGCGACTCGGTCAGCACGAAGCCGTCGTCCTCCATCGCCGGGATCGCTCCCGTCGGCGTCACCGCAAGATAGGCCGGCGAGCGGGTGTTGAGCGGCGCGTCAGGTGCCGCGGGATCGGGCAGGCGGTAGGCCTGGATGACCGGCACCTCCTCCACCGCGAGGCCGAGCTCGTTCGCGAGCCAGTAGTTGCGCGATGCGCGGCTGCGGTGGACGCCGTAGATTCTCGTCATGCCCATTCTCCGTGCGGTTCCGCCCCAGCCTTAGCGCCCCTCTGCCGCGGCGGAAAGGCACGGACCGGGCGCCCTTGTTTCGCAGCGCCCCCAAGCTCTATCTCCAGGAAGTCAGCGAGAGTGGGAAGGCGATGGCACGCGGTCCGCGAGACAGGGCGATCGAGGGCGAGGCCAAGGCGGAGATCGTCGATCGCCTCTACGAGGTCGCGCTCGATCCGATCCGGCTCGAAGACCTGCTCGATGTCTGGGAGGGCAGGGTCGCGCCGCTCAGGGCCGACGCCGAGCCCGGGGCGATCGAGGATCCCGACATCGAGGCCCACGTCGGCCGCGCCTCGGTGTTTCTCGACCGCTTCGAGGCGACGCGCGAGGACGGCGGATACCGCTCGGTGCTCGACGAGATCCCCCGGCGCGCGGCCTTCGTCAGCGACGGGCTCGCGATTCTCGCCTTCAATGGTGTCGCGGCACAGGCACTGGGCCTTGCGGAAGGCGACCGCCTGGACGACCTGCCCTTCGAGGAGGGCGACATCGCCACCCTCGGCAGCGAGATCCGGCAGATCGCGGCCGGGCGCGGCGGCCAGGTGGCGACGCTGCGCATCCGCCATGCCCGCGGCGGCTCCCCGGTGATCGTGCGCGTGAGCCGGGTGGACAGCGCGCACAAGAAGCCGCTCGCCCTCGTCGTCTCGACCGAACTCGCCTGGCCGGAAGGCTTCGACGAGACGGTGCAGGACGCATTCGGCCTGACCCCGGCCGAGGCCGAGATCGTGCAGGGCATCTGCCTCGGCCTTGCGGTCCGCGACATCGCGCAGCGCCGGCGCCGGTCGGCCGAGACCGTGCGCACGCAGCTCAGGTCGATCCTCGCCAAGACCGAGACCCATTCCCAGTCCGAGCTGGTGCGGGTGGTCCTCGGGCTCATGGACGTGACGATGATGCCGCTCGGCCGGTCGGAGGGCCGGGCCCGCGGCGCCCGCCCCGAGGAGGTATCGACGCACACGCTGCGGCTTGCCGACGGCCGCCGGCTCGACTGGATCGAGTTCGGCGATCCGGAGGGGGTGCCGCTGCTCTACATGCACCTCGACTACGGCCTGATCCGCTGGCCCCGGCGCGCCGAGCGGGAGGCCGCCCGCCGGGGGCTCAGGGTGGTCGTGCCGATCCGGGCCGGCTACGGCAGCTCGAGCCCGATCCCGCGCGGGGCGGATCACGTGACCACCGTGGCGCTCGACTACGCGGCCGTGCTCGACCACCTCGGGGTAACGCACGCCCCGGTGATCGCGCTCGGGGCCGACCTGCGCTTCGCGCTCAAGCTGTCGCTCCTGCGGGCGGATCTGGTGACCGGCATTCTCGGATGCGCCGCGCAGCTGCCGCTCTCGACCCCGGCCCAGTATGAGCGGATGGACAAGTGGCAGCGCTTCATCCTGGCCAATGCCCGCTACGCGCCGAAGGTGCTTCCCTTCCTCGTCAAGGCCGGTTTCTCGCTCGCGCGGCGGCTCGGGAAGGACCGGTTCTTCGCCCAGGTGAACGGCGGCTCGCCCGCCGACATGGCCACCTTCGCCGACCCCGAGGTGCGCGAGGCGGTGCTCCGCGGCTCGGACGTGACGCTTTCCGACAAGGTCTCCGCGCACGATGCCTTCGCGCAGGAATGCCTGAGCTCCGAACGCGACTGGTCCGGGCTGATCCATGCCGCCCGCGTGCCCGTCCGGCTGCTCCAGGGCGACCAGGATCCGCAGACGCCGGTCCAGACGGTGCGCGAGCTCATGGACGTGTTCCCTTCGCTCGACGTCGAGTTCCTGCCGAACACGGGGCAGCTCCTGTTCTTCCGCGAGTGGCGCCGGGCACTCGACGAGGTCGAGGCGTTCCTTCCCGAGCGCGTCCGCTGAGAAGGCCATACCCCGCCTGAGGTATGCGGCCGACGGGCGCCGAAGGTAGGAATCGGACATTCTTTGACGAACGCCCCGAAACGGTCAGCCGGACACGGGAATTTCAGGAGGATCGGCGGCGGGGCCTTCCGGCTCCGCCGTCACTTTTCCCGCCTCGACGCGTGGCCATCCCTTCCCGCATCCGGCGCCGGTAGTCGCAAGACCTTGATGCCGATCAAGGCGCCCGGCCGCCTTGGCTGATAGGGGCTCCCCAGTCACGGGTCTCGGCGGGGGAGTGCGAGGATGACGGAGGAAGTTGCAGCCAAAGCGAACGGGTCGCGCGATCCGGCAGTCGAGAATGTTGCGGAAGCCGCACCGCAGACAGTCGCGGCCAGCGCCGTGGCTGCGGAAGGCACGGGGGCGCCGGGGAAACCCGGCAGGGAGAAGGCAGCCCCGCCGACGACGCGGTCCCGTCCGCCGGCGACCCGCCGGCCGCCGGCAGCAGGCTCCGTGCGCGGCTTCCCGAATGCCTCGCCCGAGTCGATCGCGCAGGTCTTCGAGTCGGGTGAGTATCCCTATCCCGACCGGCTGCTGCGCCGCGGCTACGAAATCCAGAAGGCAAAGCTCCAGGCCGAGCTCCTGAAGGTGCAGATCTGGGGGCAGGAGACGGGGCAGAAGTTCGTGATCCTGTTCGAGGGCCGCGACGCCGCGGGCAAGGGCGGCACCATCAAGCGGTTCATGGAGCACCTCAATCCGCGGGCGGCTCGGGTCGTGGCGCTGCCCACCCCCAGCGAGCGCGAGAAGGGCCAGTGGTTCTTCCAGCGCTACATCCAGCACCTGCCGACCGCGGGCGAGATGGTGTTCTACGACCGCTCCTGGTACAACCGCGCGGGCGTCGAGCGGGTGATGGGCTTCTGCACGCCCAACGAGTATCTCGAGTTCATGCGCGAGGTGCCCGAGCTGGAGCGGATGCTCGTGCGCTCGGGGATCCGGCTCTACAAGTACTGGTTCTCGGTCACGCGCGACGAGCAGCTCGCCCGCTTCCGGGCCCGCGAGACCGACCCGCTGAAGCGCTGGAAGCTCTCGCCGATCGACAAGGCGTCGCTCGACAAGTGGGATGACTACACCGAGGCGAAGGAGGCGATGTTCTTCTACACCGACACCGCCGACGCGCCCTGGACGATCGTGAAGTCGAACGACAAGAAGCGGGCGCGGCTGAACTGCATGCTGCACTTCCTCGATTCGCTCGACTATCCGGGGAAGGACCGCCGGGTGGTGCACCCGCCCGACCCGCTGATCGTGGGGCAGGCGAGCCACGTCATCCACCGCTCCGAACACATCCTCGGCACCTCGCTCCACCCCGACACGCGGCGGGTGCGTCCGGCCTGAGCGGCCGGCATCCGCGCATCGGGCCCCGGCCTCTGGCACTCGGCCACCCCAGCCCCTAGATTGCTCGGAAGCGTAGCGGGGGGAGGTGATGCGGCGGCTTCTGGGACTGACGGCGGGTCTTGCCCTCGCGGCCGGCACGGCGGCGGAGGCCCACCCGCACGTCTTCATCGACACGGGTCTGGAACTGGTGTTCGACGGCTCGGGGGTGCTCACGGGTGTCCGCGTGACCTGGTCCTACGACGACTTCACCTCGCTCCTCGTGCTCGAGGACCGCGGACTCGACCCGGACCATGACGGCGTGCTGACCGCCGAGGAGCTGGCGGTCCTCGACGGCTTCGACATGAACTGGGACGAGGGCTGGCCGGGCGACCTCTACCTGAAGGCCGGCGGCGAGGAGATCGGGCTCAGCCGGCCGGTGGCGCATGACGCCCGCTTCGAGAACGGCCGGATCGTCACCACGCACCTGCGCGAGCTGGACCGCCCCGTGGCGATGGAGGGGACCGAGGTCGTCCTCGCCGCCTACGACCCGACCTACTACGTCGCCTATGCCCTGTCGCTTCCGACCGGGTTTCAGGGGCGTGCCGACTGCCGGGGTGAGATCACGCCGCCCGACCTGACGGCGGCGAACCAGAAGCTGCTCGCGGCGATGGCCGAGCTTTCCGCCGACGAGACGCTCGAGGACTACGACCTGCCGCCCGTCGGCGAGGAGTTCGCCGACCGGCTGACGGTGACATGCGTCGCGCCGTTCTGATCCTGACCCTGGTCGCGCTCGGGGCGCTGACGGCGGCCTGGGCGGGTGGCTGGTTCGATGCCCTTTCGGCATGGGCGTCGCAGCAGCAGCGCGGCGTGCAGAACGCGCTGGCAGGCGGTCTGCGCGCGCTCCGCGCCGGAGAGCCGGGGGCGCTCGCGGCGCTGCTCGGTCTCTGCTTCGCCTACGGCCTCGCCCATGCCGCGGGGCCGGGCCACGGCAAGGTGCTGATCGGCGGATATGCCGCCGCGAGCCGGGTTCCCCCCGGCCGCGCCGTCGCGATCGCCGTCGCCGCCTCGCTGGCGCAGGCCACGACCGCCGTCGTCCTCGTCTATGCGGGCGTCGTGCTCCTCGGCTGGACGCGCGACCGCGTGGTCGGCACGGCGGACGAATGGCTCGCCCCGTTCAGCCATGCCGCCATCGGCCTCGTCGGCCTCTGGCTCGTCTGGCGCGGCGCCCGGCGGCTCTGGCGGCGGAACGGCTGCGCGGGACACGGCCACGCCCACACCGCGCACGCGCACGGCCACGGGCACGACCATGCCCACCACGAGGGCTGCGGCCACCGCCACGGCCCCAGCGCCGAGGAGATCGCCGCCGCGGGCACCTGGCGCGAGGCGGCGGTCCTGATCGCGGGCGTGGCGATACGCCCCTGCGCGGGCGCGCTGTTCCTGCTGGCGCTGACCTGGGGCATGGCGATCCCGCTTGCGGGCATCCTCGGCGCCTATGCCATGGGGCTCGGGGTCGCCGCGGTCACCGTCGCCGTGGCGCTCGGCGGGGTCTGGCTCAGGACCGGCATCGCGGTGTCGCTGGGCGATGGAACGGCCGGCCGCGTGCTCCTGCCGGTGCTGGAGCTCGCCGTCGGGCTCGCAGTCGCCGCCGTCGCGCTGAGGCTGCTCGTCGCCTCGGTCTGACCCGGCCGGCGTTGCGCCGGGCAGGTTCCCGGCGTAGAGGCGTCGCTCATGCGCATCCTGACCGACTTCGTCCGCGAGGCACGCGCCCTCGGCGTGCTGGGCCTGCCGCTGATCGGCGGGCATCTGGCGCAGATCGCCATGCACATCACCGACACGGTGATGCTGGGCTGGTACTCGGTCGAGGCGCTGGCCGCGGTCGTGCTCGGGGCGACCACGTTCTTCGTGCTCTTCATCGTGGGCTCCGGCTTCGCCTGGGCGGTGATGCCGATGGTCGCCGCGGCCAACGCCAACGGCGATGCCGCCGAGGTGCGGCGCACGACCCGAATGGCGATGTGGCTGTCGCTGGCCTACGCCGCGGCGGTGATGCCGCCCCTCTGGTTCTCCGCGCCCCTCCTTCGGGCGCTCGGGCAGGATGCGGCGCTCGCCGAGGCAGCGCAGGCCTACCTCAGGATCGCCGGCTGGGGGGTTTTTCCCGCGCTTCTCGTCATGACGCTGAAGAGCTACCTCGCGGCGCTGGAACGCACCGCGGTCGTGTTCTGGGCCACGGTCGCCGGCGCCGTGCTGAACGCGGTCCTGAACTGGGCGCTGATCTTCGGGAACTGGGGCGCGCCGGAACTCGGGATCGCCGGCGCCGCGATCGCGACGCTCGCCACGCAGATCCTGACGCTGGCGGTCTGCGGTCTCTACGCGGCCGCCCACCCCGCGCTGCGCCGCTACACGCTCTTCGTGCGCTTCTGGCGGCCCGACTGGGGCGCCCTGCGCGCCGTGTTCCGGCTCGGCTGGCCGATCGGGCTGACCAGCCTGGCCGAAAGCGGCCTGTTCGCCGCCTCGGCCCTGATGATGGGCTGGGTCGGCACCAGGGAACTCGCCGCCCACGGCATCGCGCTCGAGATCGTCTCGGCGATCTTCATGGTCCACCTCGGCCTGTCGAACGCCGCGACCGTCCGTGCCGGTCAGGCGCACGGGCTCGGCGACCGCGCCGCGCTGCGGCTGGTTGCGGGCACGGGTCTTGCGCTGGTGCTCGGGCTTGCGCTCCTCACGGTCGTCCTGTTCCTGACCGTGCCGGAGCCGCTGATCGGGCTCTTCCTCGACCCCGGTGACCCGGCCCGGCCCGAGATCGTGGCGATCGGAACCTCGCTCCTGGCGGTGGCCGCGCTGTTCCAGCTGGCCGATGCCGGGCAGGTGATGGCGCTGGGGCTGCTGCGCGGGGTGCAGGATACCAGGGTGCCGATGATCCATGCCTCGGTCAGCTACTGGCTGGTCGGCCTTCCGGCGAGCTACTTCCTCGGCTTCACCCTCGGCTGGGGCGGCCCCGGCATCTGGGCAGGGCTCGCCGCGGGGCTGGCGCTCGCCTTCGTGTTGCTCTCGTTCCGCTTCTGGCGGGGCGCGGGGCGGCCGCTCCCCCTGCCCGCCTGACCTGCGGCGGGCGGCCTTGCGGGGCGCCTCCGGCGACGGGTAGCCTCCGGCCAAGCCTCCCGGAAAGGACCGTGCCATGCTGCCCGAGACCCTGCGCCATGCCGCCATCATGTTCGCCGCGGGCGTGGGGATCCCTGTCCTCGCCGCGCTCAATGCCCAGCTCGGCGCACGGCTGGGCTCGCCCGCCGCGGCGGCGGCCGTTCTGTTCGTGGTCGCGCTTGCGGGAACGCTGGCGGTTCTGCTGGCGACCGGCGGCGCCTCCCGCCTTGCCGCGCTGCCTGCCCAGCCGCGGCACCTGTTCCTCGCCGGCCTCCTTGTCGCGTTCTATGTGCTTTCGATCACCTGGATCGCGCCGCGCTTCGGCGTGGGCAACGCCGTGTTCTTCGTGCTTCTCGGCCAGCTCGTCTCGGCCGCTCTGATCGACCACTTCGGGCTGATGTCGGCCCTGCCGAGGCCGATGAACCTCACCCGGGCGGCCGGGATCGCGCTGATGGCCGCCGGCGTGCTGCTGACGCAGAAGGCCTAGTGCGGCTTCGCGCCGTCCTCCGGCGCCTCCTCCGCGGGCTCCGCCTCCTCGGCCGGGATCGCATAGGACCCGGTCAGCCAGCGCCCGAGGTCCACGTCGGCGCAGCGGCGCGAGCAGAACGGGCGGTAGGCCTGGGCGGCCTCCTTGCCGCAGATCGGGCACTTCATGGCAGGACCCCGGCGAGCGGCAGGCGCTCGCGCTTCCTCTGCAACTCATAGTGGCCGAGCGGGGTCCAGCCGGCAAGCGCGGTCTCGACCGGATCGGCCCGGAACGCCGCCTTCAGCACGCCTTCAACCGCGCGGCGGTCGTTCTTCGGCATCGGCGCAAAGTCGATGGCCACCTGACCGCCGAGGCCCCTGAGCCGCAACTGCCGCGGCAGCTCGCGCGCCGCGGCGAGGTTGGCCTTGAGGCCCGCGGCCGGCGTCGTGTCGGCCCCGGTGTTGATGTCGACCGCGACCAGCGCGCGCGTGGGCTCGACCCACATCGTCGCACCCCCGCCAAGCGCGACCTCGGCGCGGCCGAGGCCGCCCAGGGCCTCGAGCACCCCGTGATCGGCGAAGGCCCCCGGCCCTTCGGCCACCTCGTCGGGCGGCGGGTCGGCCCAGTCACGCCATGCCAGGAGGTGCGGGCCCGGCCCGTCGAGAAGCAGCTCGGGCTCCCTGCTCGCGTCGCCCATGACCTGCGCTGCAAGATCGCGCATCGCCGCGATGTCGGCCGCGATCTCCTCGTCGCCGGCGTCCTCGGCGGCCGAGCGCAGGATCAGCCCGTGGTCCGAGCCCGCCATTGCCGACGCGGCGATCTCCGCAAGCCGTGCGCGCTCGCCCTCGTCGCGGATCCGGCGGGAGAGGTTCAGGCCCGGCGCGTCGGGCGTGACGATCGCGTGCCGGCTCTTGAACAGGAGCCGCGTCGTCACCGGCACGGCCTTGCCCGGCTCCGCATGGCCCGTGACCTGGACGAGCAGCGGCTGACCGGGGCGCAGGCCCTTCGCCTCGCGCAGGAAGGCGCGCAGCCCGTCGGGCAGGCGCAGGAATACGCCACCCTGCCCCTTGACCGGCCGGTCGACGACGCCGCGGAAGATCGCGCCCGGCGCGGGCGGGCCATCCGGGCCTGCCGCGACGAGCAGATCCTCGAGCCGCCCGTCCACCATCAGCGCCGCGGCCTCGCGCCCGTCGAGGTGCGACAGGACGACGACCCGGCCCTTCACCGTCCGGCCCCCGCCGCGCGCAGGAGGGCGACGGTCTCTGCAAGCGGCAGCCCGACGACCGCCGAATACGAGCCCTGGAGCCACGGGATGAAGGCCGCGGCCCTGCCCTGGATACCGTAGGCGCCCGCCTTGCCGCGCCACTCTCCGCTGTCGAGGTAGTCCGTGATCTCGGCCTCGGTCAGCCGCTTCATCTTCAGCACCGTCTCGACCTCGCGCTCCCACAGGCGGGTGCCGCGCCGGACCGCAACGGCGGTGATGACACGGTGCCGCCGGCCCGACATCAGGCGCAGGAAGTCTCCGGCTTCCCCGGGCGTCTCGGCCTTGCCGAGGATGCGGCGGCCGACGCAGACCGTCGTGTCGGCGCAGAGCACCACCTCGCCCTCGCCCGCCGGCACCGCAAGCGCCTTTTCCCGCGCCATCCGGCGCGCATAGGCCCGCGGCAGTTCGCCTCGCCGCGGCGTCTCGTCGATGTCGGCCGGGCGCACCGCATCGGGAACGATGCCGAGCGATCCCAGAAGCTCCAGCCTCCGGGGGCTCGCCGAGCCGAGGACGAGCCTCACCTCACTTGAATCGGTAATTGATGCGCCCCTTGGTCAGGTCGTAGGGCGTCATCTCCACCTGAACCTTGTCGCCGGCCAGAACCCGGATGCGGTTCTTCCGCATCTTCCCTGCCGTGTGCGCGATGATCTCATGGCCGTTTTCCAGCTCGACCCTGAACGTCGCATTCGGCAGGAGTTCCTTCACGACGCCGGGAAATTCGAGCATTTCTTCCTTGGCCATGGTCACTCCAGTCGGTGCCGTCCGCCCAAGTCCGCGGACGGCGGCTTAAATGCGCCGTTCCGGGCCGTTTTTCAAGGGAAATGTCAGGAAAGACGCGCGCGCGTGACATGCGCGAAGCGCGGCGCCTGCTCGGGCCAGTGCGCGAAGTTGAGCACGCGGCCCTCGGCGCGCACCTCGCGGATCGCCTGCAGCGAGACGTCGGCATAGACCCAGCCGGGGGCGTTGAGCTCGCCCTGCGCGAGGATGCCGTTCATCGGAAAGCCGTGGTCGGGCGGGCCGTAGACCGCTGCCGCGCCGGTGTTGTCGTCGATCGCCGGGCACCAGGCCGCGGGCCCCACGGTCGGCGAATGCACCGTCACGCACTGGTTCTCGAGCGCGCGCGCCATGGCTCCGACCTTCACCCGGGTGTAGCCCGCCAGCGTCTCGGTGCAGGAAGGCACGAGCAGCACCTCCGCGCCCGCCTCTGCGAGGCTGCGGGCCAGCAGCGGGAACTCGCTGTCGTAGCAGATCAGCACGCCGAAGCTGCCGATCGGCGTCTCGAAGACGGTGAGCGGCCCGCCTGCGACGACGGCCCATTCCTCGCGCTCGAAGCGCGTCATGATCTGCTTGTCCTGATGCGCGGCGCGGCCAGCCGGGGTGAAGAACGTGGCGCGGTTGAAGGGGCGCGCGGAGGTGCCGTCGAACACCGGACCCGAGGGCCCCAGGATGTAGACCCCGTGCTTCCGGGCGAGCCCCGCGAGGATCTCCGCCGCGCGCGGCATCCGCTCGGACACCGCCAGGAGCGAGCGTTCGAGATCCGCGGCGGCCTCCCGGCCGGCAAGAGAGGCAAGCTCCATCGCGCCGTATTCGGGGAAGACGAGGACGTTGGCCCCATGCCGCGCCGCCTCGGCCACCCAGCGGGAGAGCTTCGCCTCCCAGGCATCCCAGGAACCGAGGAATTCGAGCGGGTAGGCTGCCGTGGCGATCTTCATTCTAGTCTCCGTATCCAGAACTGGAGCGGCTTCGTCGTCTCGGCTTCGTCGCCGAGGTCCCGCCAGGAGAACTCGGCCACCACCCCCGGAAGGGGCGCGTAGCCGCGCTTGCGCCAGAACGGGTCGAGCGGAGCGTAGCCGGCGGGTCGCGCAGGGTGGTCCGCGGGGCGCTGCACCGCGCAGAAGGCGGAGTGCGTGCGCCCCAGCGCGCGGGCATGGGCCTCGCGGTGATCGAAGAACGCATGCCCGACCCCGCGGCCGCGGTAGTCGGGCAGCAGGACGGATTCCGCGCAGTAGAAGAGGTCTTTCAGCGCGAGGCCGGTGCCCGTGAAGGCGCGGGCGAAATCGGGATGGTCCTCCATCGGGGTTCCCGTCGCGGCGCCGACGAGGCGCGGCCCGTCGAAGGCGCCGACGAGGATCGCGCCCGCGCTCTCCCGGTAGGTGGCGAGGTAGCGGCGCTCGTAGTCGAGGTCGCCGTCGTAGAGGTAGGGGAAATCCCGGAACACCGCGATCCTGAGGCGGGCCACGTCGTCGAGCGCGGCATCGAGCGCCGCGCCGGAAAGCGGCCTGATGTCCAGGCTCACCCGCCGACCTGGCGAAGCCAGTCCTTGAGGCTGTAGAAGGTGGACACCCGGGCGATCTTGCCATCCCTGAGCGTGAAGAACGCACCGCCCAAAAGGCGATAGGTCTGGCCCTTCGCCTCTGGCATGCCGGGGTCGGTGTTCAGGTAGGTGCCGTTCACCACGAACTCCGCCGCCGCGCGCGTGCCGTCGGCGTTCGAGAAGATCACCATGTCGGTCAGCTCCTCGCGGTAGCAGTGGTTCATGTGCGCGAGGAACTCGGCGAACTTCACCCGTCCCATTCGGACGGATCCCTCGTTGACGTGGTGCTCGATGTCGGGCGTCACCTCGGCCAGCATGCCCTCGGCATCTCCGCGGTTGAAGGCGGCATAGTAGCGTTCGACGGCGGCAGTCATGACAACTCCTTCTGCGGAACCGGACGAACCAATAGCGTCAATCGGGGCCCGAGAAAATGACCCGGGCGCAGAATGCGACCACCCCTCGGACCGGGGCGGATCTGGCGGAAGGGGTGGGCCTTGGATCGAACCGTCTCCACCTCTCTCCTGTCTCCTGCGCGGCCCGGCCTCGGTTGCCCGGCCGCCAGAACCGGTAGAGCCGGGCGAGGCGCTCCGGGGCGGTGGCATCGGCAGGGCTGCCGGTTCGGGCTTCGCCGCAGGCGTCGAGCGTGAGCAAGCGCGTGGCCAGAGGCGCGGCATGGTCGGACTCGTGGGGGGACAGGATCAGCCCTCGACCTGTCGCGGTTCGGTGCCTCTCCCTTGATCACGGAATGTGCGGCAAAGGAGATGAATCCCCTCAGGCGATTTGCGCAGCAGAGCCCAGCAGTGGCAGCAGGTGAAGCGACTGGCGACCGGAGCTATCTGGCACAAACCCGTGCCTCTTGAACCTCTTGCACCAGACGTCACACCAGCCGCATCCGGTAGTGCGGCGGAATGGTCAGTCCGGCCGCGGCGATTTCGGCCTGCAGCCAGTCGGACATCAGGAATGTGACGGTGCGCAGGTGCCGCTCGCACCAGAGGTGGGCGCTGCCGATCGCCTCGGCCGACAGGGCGACACCGCGGGAGCATTCCTTCCATGGATAGCCGATGGTCGGAGCGGTGCTGTCGGTATCCCTCAGGCTTTTCGGGTCGCTTTGCTGCGGGCGGAAGGCCGAAAGCCAGTTGCCCACGACCATCATGTAGTGCTGCACCGGATGCTCCTGACCCTTGGGCAGCAGAAGCTTGAGCGGGTTGAACTGGTGCACCCCGGGCTCGAGCCGTTCGATGATGTCGCGCAAGGGCTCCGTCACGAAATACATCCGGTTGGGCCCCTTCATCAGCGCCGACTGGCGCGCGTAGGTCCGCTCATAGACGAATTCCCTGGGCCATTCATGCGGCGCGATGGGTAGCAGGGGCGGCCGGTGATAGCCGCTTTCGCCGAGTTCGGAATGAAACTTTTCGGACACTTCGTATGAATAGGTCGAGAACCTCTCATATGGCCTTCCGTCGCCGTTGATCGGTCGGTCATCGGTGAACACGTATTGTGGAGGGTGGTTCGGCGTCAGACCGGGGATCTGCCTGGCGTTGTAATGGGCGGCAAGTGCCGCCTCGTATCCGCGAAACTCACCCTTCGGAGAGAATGCGTTGAATTCACTGTTGAAGAAGATGCCCCAGACCATGTTAGACCCGTTTGCCGATTTGATCCTGGCATGACTTTGTTGAACGAACCACGCGAGTGCCATAGCCCCCTGTCCCCGGGCAGACCGACCCTGTGACCATCTGTGATGGGTGTGCCGAGCGTGGTGAAGCCGTCGAGGACGGCGACACTGACCCGAAACTCGGCGGTCGAACTCGCGTGCGGACAGGCGCTGGCCCGGCAACTTGACGCAGCGCATCTGGTCTCTGCGCGACTTCGGCGGCGGTAACTGCTCCGTCTCCGCCAGATGGTCCGGCCGACGCGCATCGATGTTCGCAGGATCTCGTCTCGTGCGATGGCCCCGATGGTGTCGGCTTTCCGGGGCTTTGCATTCTTGCGGGGTGGGATGATCGCCGCGGCACCGCGGCGGGGCTGATCCTCTGGCCAGCCTGGGCCGCGATCCGCGACTGCCTCTTCCCGTTCTCGATCCTGGCCGGCCTCTGGCCGTCGCTTGCCGCGGGGCCGGTTGTCGCCGGCGCGGGCCTTCTTGCGCTTGCATTCGCGCCGGGGCCGCGGCGCTGAGGATGCCTGCCCCCGCGCGGGCGCTCCCCCTGCGCGCGGCCGCTCAGGGCTGCGGGAAGCGGATCGACGACACCTCGGCGACGAAGAAGGGGAAATAGTCTTCCGTCCCGAAGAAGTTGCCGCCTTCGACGCGGAACGGCAGCCGGAAGCCCTGCACCTCGCGGAAGTCGTCGAGCGTGCCGCCGAAGGGTTGCAGGCGGAAGGTCCTGTCGGGATTGGCGTTGCTCCAGCGCTGCAGCACCACCGACTGCGGCCGTCCCTCGGGATCGACGGTGATCTCGACCGCCTGCTCGAGATCGCCATGCCGTACCGTCACGCGGGCGGTATCGGCATCGACCGGCTCCCAGCTCACACCGGGTCCGGGCAGGAGCGCCGCCGGCGTCCAGAAGGCCGCCTCGGCGACAACTCGCCCGAAGGCCGAGCGCGCGAAATCCGCCGAGCCGCCCGTCCGCGCCACCGGGATCAGGCCCAACAGGCGGAATCGCGTCCAGCGCGCCGAATCCGAGCCCGAGAAGGGTATGCCGCCCCGGGTTCGCAGGATCCAGATCAGACCCTCGGGCGCGGCGAGGATCTGGCGGGCCTGCATCGGCTGGTAGCGGGGATCGGTGCGGTCTCCGAGGCCGAAGCGTCCGCCCATCTCGATCTCGGCCACGCGCCACAGGGGTGTGCCGGGCAGGATGGAGAAGGTGAAATAGCGCCGCGCGGGTTCGGGAAGGTCCGCGATCAGCTCGGGCGCGAAGCGTTCCGGCGACCGGGGCTGAAGGGCCACCAGGCGCGCCCACTCGGCATGGTCCGCGCGCCTGTCGAATTCGGCAAGCAGCAGCAAGGCACCCACCAGCAGCGCGAACACGACAAGCAGTGCGAAGACGAGCTTCATCCGATGTCTCCTCTCGAGACGAGAGGCAAACTGGCCGACCATGTCGCCGAGCGCCTTGACCTGCATCAGATGGCCGGGAACTGCGGCTGCGGCGTGCGGGGTGAGCGGTCAGCTGGGCACTCCCCGGAACAGTATCCGGAAACCACTGCCCAGACGATCCAACTCGGCCGCGAGGCCGCGAAGCGCCGCCCGGTGGAGACTCTCTTCGAAAGACCCTTCGTGATGCAGGCAGGACGCCACCGCTACGCGCCGTTCGGCCAGCGCACCCAGCGGCCGCGCCTCTTGCATGTTGAGGCTCTGTTCCCCTCGAAGGCGATGGACGCAAGGGCCGAAGTCTTGGCGGGATTGAAACTCAGGGCTTCGGAAAGGCGAGGCAAGATCCGACCGAACCGAATTCGGTGCGGTTCGCCCGAACGGAGACGGAGCGCCGTTCAGAGCCCGGAACGGGCCTCGCGCGGTCTCGGAGGTTCGGATGCGGGTGGCAAAGCCCTTTGAAAACACGACAACTTCAGCGCCAAGATGGGCGGCTGTCCGTGTTCGCAACGGGGGTGATGGCGGAAGGGGTGGGATTCGAACCCACGGACGGTTTCCCGTCGGCGGTTTTCAAGACCGCTGCAATCGACCACTCTGCCACCCTTCCGCACGCCGCGGGCGGCCGCCGGCAGGCGCGTCCGCCTGAACCGCGACTGGCCCCGCCTATCCCTCCCCGGACGATTCGGAAAGGCGGCGGAAAGGCAGGCGACCGTGATGCCGAAAACCGCCGAACAAGACCGGGCGCTCTTTTCCTTCCCTGGAACTACCGGTAGTATGCACGCGGCACGGGTGGGCAAGCGCCCGGCCGTCGGGCAGAAGCGCCGGGAAACGGCGGGCGTGCGTCGTCGGCCGCACGCCACAGGTGGGGGCGAGGCATGGCAAGATCGGCGTTCGGGCGGTGGCCCCTCCTTCTGGGGGCGGCGCTTGTTATGGCGGCATGTCAGGAGAGCGACCGCTCCGGCAGGGTCGTCGGCGCGGGGCCGAACATCGCGCCCGCGGGGGCGACGCGCGCGGCCTCGGGCGACGTCGAGGCGCCGGATGTCTTCGAGAAGACCGAGAACGGCCTCTGGGACGGGCGCCCCTCGCTCGGCGGCATCTGGGTGGCGCATCCCGACGTGGCCGCGCCCGAGCGCGTGCTCATCCAGAACCAGGCCAACGGCAAGACGATCGTCGGCGCGCTGTTCCGCCGCGAGCGGGCCAACCCCGGTCCCCGGATCCAGATCTCGTCGGATGCCGCCTCGGAACTCGGCATCCTCGCGGGCCAGCCGACGATGCTCCGCGTCGTGGCGCTGAAGCGGCGCGAGGAGGCCGCGCCCGAACCCGAACCTGCGCCCGCACCCGAACCTGCGCCCGCAGCGGCCGGCGCGGCGCCCGCACCCGCGGCGGACGACGCCGCGGCGATCGCGGCTGCGACGGGCGCGGCGCTCGCCACGACGGCCGAGGGGGCGGAGCCGCAGCCCGTTCCCGAGGACCGGCCCCCGACCTCGTTCGGACGCCGGCGGGACCGCCAGGCACCGGCGGAGGCGGCAGCCGTGGCCGGCGCCGCAGAGACCGGCGCACCCGCCGAGACGGCGCCGCCCCCGGTCGAGGCGGCGGCGCTCCCCGCCGATGCGGCGGCGCTCGAACCGCAACCGGTGCCGGAGGACCGGCCGCCGACATCGTTCGGCCGCCGCCGCGACCGGCAGGCCGCTCCCGCCGCCGATGCCGCCGCGGCCCCCGACGGCGACATCTCGGTCGCCCCGCTCGACGCGACGGCGGCCGGTGCCGCCGCGCCCGCAGCCGGGCCGGCCGTGCGCTTCCCGTTCATCCAGGCGGCCGCGTTCGGGTCCGAGGCCAACGCCAACGCCGCGGCCGACCGGATCCGCGCGGCCGGAATCGCCGCCGAAATCCGGCGCGACGGCTCGGTCTGGCGGGTGCTCGCCGGTCCGGTGTCGAGCGCCGCCGAGCAGTCGTCGGTTCTCGAAAAGGTCAAGGGGCTGGGCTATCGTGACGCCTACCCCGTGCGCGGCTGACCGCCGCCCCGCACAAGGAGCCCTGACGCCGATGCTGGCACGACTTTCGCTTTCGCTTGCCCTCCTGGCAGCCACCCTTCTGGCCCTGCCCGCACAGGCTGCATTCGAGACACGCGCACGCGCCGCCTGGGTCTACGACCAGACGACCGGGACGGTCCTTCTCGCCAAGGATGCCGACGCCGCGATCCCGCCTGCCTCGATGTCGAAGATCATGACGCTCTACATGCTGTTCGAGGCGCTGCGCGACGGCCGCGTCACGATGGACACCGAGTTCAGCGTCTCGGCGCGCGCCAAGGCGATGGGCGGCTCCACGATGTTCCTCGACACGACCGACCGCCCGACGGTCGAACAGCTGATCCAGGGGATCATCGTGCAGTCGGGCAACGACGCCTGCGTCGTGGTCGCCGAGAACCTCGCCGGCACCGAGGAGGCCTTCGCGCGGCTGATGACCGAACGCGGCCGGGCGATCGGGCTCAAGGCCTCGACCTTCGCCAATTCCTCGGGCTGGCCGGACCCGAACCACCGGATGAGCACCCGCGACCTGGGCATCGTCGCGGTGCGGCTGATCGAGGACTTCCCCGAGTACTACGGCTACTTCGGGATGACGGAATACGCCTTCGACGGGCGCGCGCCGCAGAACCACCGCAACCGCAACCCGATCCTCGGGCGGATCGAGGGCGCCGACGGGCTCAAGACCGGCCACACCACCGAGGCCGGCTACGGCCTCGTGGGCTCGGCCAAGCAGGGCGACCGGCGCATCGTCTTCGTGATCTCGGGCCTTTCCTCCGAGGCCGAGCGCGCCGAGGAGGCCGAGCGCATCGCCAACTGGGCGTTCCGCCAGTTCGTCGAACGCACCGTCGCCACCCCGGCGACCGCCGTCGCCGAGGCCGAGGTCTGGATGGGCGCGCAGTCCCGGGTCGGGCTCGTGCCGAAGGCAGATGTGCGCCTGCTGATGCCGGCCGTCCTCGAAGGCGGCGTCACGGCGCGGGCTGTCTACGAAGGGCCGGTGGAGGCGCCTGTCGCCGCCGGCCAGGAACTCGGCGCCCTCCTGATCGAGGTCGACGGGATGGAGCCGCGCCGCGTGCCGCTCGTGGCGCAGTCCGACGTGGCGCGCGGCGGGTTCGTGACGCGCCTGCGCAGCGCCGCCACGGCGCTGGCGCGGCAGGTGGCGGGCGAGGCGGCCATCCTGCGGTGATGGCGCGGCGGGGCCTGTTCTTCAGCTTCGAGGGGATCGACGGCTCCGGCAAGAGCACGCAGGCCCGCCGCCTCGCCGATGCCCTCGGGCCGCTCTGGACCGCCGGCGTCGTGCTCACGCGCGAGCCCGGGGGCTCGCCGGGCGCCGAGGAGATCCGCACCCTCCTGGTGACCGGCGACCCCGGCCGCTGGTCGGCGACGACCGAGCTTCTGCTGTTCAACGCCGCCCGCCGCGATCACGTGGAGCGCACGATCCTTCCCGCGATCCACGCCGGGCAGATCGTCGTCTCCGACCGCTTTGCCGATTCCACCCGCGTCTACCAGGGCGCCGCGCATCCCGAACTCAGGCAGCTTGCCGACGCGATCCACGCCGAGGCGATCGGGATCGAGCCCGACCTGACCTTCGTCATCGACATGGACCCCGAGGCCGCGCTGGCCCGGGGCCTTGCCCGCCGCTCGGGCGAGGACCGCTTCGAGGAACGCGGCCTTGCCTTCCAGAACGAGCTGCGGGCCGGGTTCCGCGCGCTTGCCGCGGAATTCCCGCGCCGCTGCGTGCTGATCGACGGCAACCGCAGCGTGGACGAGGTCGCCGCCGATGTGTTCGCCCGCGCGAGGGCGAGGCTGTGAGCGAGCTTCCAGAACCCGACCGGGTGGAAGGCGCCCCGCACCCGCGCGAGACGGAGCGGCTCTTCGGTCAGGCCGCGGCCGAGGCGGCCTTCCTCGACGCCCATGCCTCGAGCCGGCTGCACCATGCCTGGCTGCTGACCGGCCCGCGCGGCGTCGGCAAGGCCACCTTCGCCTGGCGCGCCGCGCGCTTCCTGCTTGCCGGCGGGCCGGACACCGAAGGATCGGCGGGCGGGCTCTTCGGCGAGGCGCCTGCCCCGGCGGCCACGCTCGACATCGCGCCCGGCCACCCGGTCGCCCGGCGCGTTCTCGCACTGTCCGAGCCGCGGCTCTTCCTTCTCCGCCGCGGTCCGACCGAGAAGGGCGACAGCCTCTCGGCGCAAATCCGGGTCGAGGACACGCGGGGCCTGAAGGGCTTCTTCCAGCTCTCCGCCGCCGACGGGGGGAGGCGCGTCGTGATCGTCGATGCCGCCGACGAGATGAACCCGGCCGCCGCGAACGCGATCCTGAAGGTGCTCGAGGAACCGCCGAAAGGCGCCGTCATGCTGCTCGTCAGCCACCAGCCCTCGCGGCTCCTGCCGACGATCCGCTCGCGCTGCCGGGAACTGCGCCTCGCGCCGCTCGGGCCTGCCGACATGGCCGCGGCTCTGGCGCAGGCGGGGACCGAGACGGAATCCCCCGCGCGGCTTGCCGAGCTTGCCGGCGGCTCGGTGGGCGAGGCGATCCGGCTGGCGAACCTCGACGGGCTCGCGCTCTACGAGCGGCTCGTCGCCCTCTACCGCCCGCGTCTCGACCGGCCGGGGGCGATCGCGCTTGCCGAGAGCGTCGCGGGGCGCGGCAACGAGCCGCGGCTCGATCTCCTCCTCGGGCTCGTCTCGCAGCTCCTCGCCCGGGCCGCGCGCACCGGGCTCGGCAACCCGCCCCCCGAGGCTGCCCCCGGCGAGGCGGCCCTCCTCGCCCGCCTCGCCCCCGGCGCCGCCGCCGCCCGCGCCTGGGCCGAGGCGCAGGGCACGCTCGGCGCCCGCGCCCGGCACGGGCGGGCGGTCAACCTTGACCCCGCCGCGCTCATCCTCGATATGCTCCTCAGGATCGACCAGTCGGCGGCCGAGCTCGCCGCCCCCTGAACGGACGCCATGCCGAGCCCGCCGGACCTCGTCGACAGCCACTGCCACCTCGACTTCCCCGACTTCGCGGGGCAGACGGCAGAGGTCGTCGCACGCGCCGTGGCCGCCGGCGTCCGTCGGATGGTGACGATCTGCACCCGGCTGCGCCAGGAACCCGCCGTCCGCGCGCTCGCCGAGGCCCACGCGCCGGTGTTCTACGCCGCGGGCACGCACCCGATGAGCGCGCACGAGGAGCCGATGGCGACCGTCGAGGAGCTGGTGCGCCTCGCCCGCCACCCCAAGATGGTCGGGATCGGCGAGACCGGGCTCGACTACCACTACACCGCCGAGACGAAGGCGGTGCAGCAGGAGAGCCTTCGCCTCCACATCGAGGCGGCCCGCCGGACCGGCCTGCCGCTGATCGTTCACGCCCGCGACGCCGACGAGGACATCGCGCGCATCCTGGCGGAGGAGCATCGCGCCGGCGCCTATCCTTGCGTGATGCACTGCTTCTCGTCCGGCCGGGCGCTGGCCGAGACGGCGATCGACCTCGGCTTCTACCTCTCGATGTCGGGCATCGCGGCCTTTCCCAAGGCGCAGGACCTGCGCGCGATCTTCGCCGCCGCGCCGGTCGAGCGCATCCTCGTCGAGACCGACGCGCCCTATCTCGCCCCCCCGCCCTACCGCGGCCGGCGCAACGAACCCGCCTTCGTCGTCCACACCGCCCGCGCCGGGGCGGAACTCTTCGGGATGGACGAGGCCGCCTTCGCCCGCCAGACCACGGCCAACTTCGACCGGCTGTTCGCGAAGGCCGCCGCCTGGGCGCCCGAGCCGGCCGCCTTCTCCTGATGGCGCGGCTCAGCTTCACCATCCTCGGCTGCGGGTCGTCCGGCGGCGTCCCGCGGCTCGGGGGCCACTGGGGCGAATGCGACCCCGCGAACCCCCGCAACCACCGCCGGCGCTGCTCCATGCTCGTGACCCGCGAAGAGGCGGGCGGCGCGACGCGCGTGCTGATCGACACCTCGCCCGACATGCGTGCGCAGCTTCTCGACGCGGGCGTGGGCCTGCTCGACGCCGTCGTCTACACCCATTCCCACGCCGATCACGTCCACGGGCTCGACGACCTGCGCCAGATCGTCTTCAACCTGCGCCGCCGCCTGCCCGTCTGGGCCGACGGCGACACCCAGGACGCGCTGCTGTCGCGCTTCGGCTATGCCTTCGTGCAGCCCGAGGACAGCCCCTATCCGCCGATCCTCGACATGCACACGATCCACGGGCCCTTCACCGTCGAGGGCGCGGGCGGCGCGATCGAGCTCAGGCCGTTCCGCGTGCACCACGGGTCGATCGACGCGCTCGGCTTCCGCATCGGCCCGCTCGCCTACCTGCCCGACGTGGCCGAGATGACCGACGAGGCCTGGGAGGCGGTCGCGGGGCTCGACTGCTGGGTGCTCGACGCGCTGCGCCGCACGCCGCACCCGACGCACGTGCACCTCGCCCGCGCGCTCGAATGGATCGAACGCGCCGCGCCGCGCCGCGCGGTGCTGACGAACATGCACATCGACCTCGACTACGAGACCGTCGCGGCCGAGACGCCCGAGCACGTGGTCCCCGCCCATGACGGCATGACGATCACCTACGAGACCTGACGGGTGCAGGCGCTTCTCGAGGTCATCCTGCCCGTGTTCCTGGTGCTCGGCTTCGGCTACGCCGCCGCCTGGCGCGGACTTGTCTCCGAGGCCGCGGTCGATCACCTCATGGCCTTCGCCCAGAACATCGCCATTCCCTGCCTGCTGTTCCGCGCGATCGCGGGGCTCGACCTCGGGGCGGAGTTCTCGCCCGCCCTGCTCGGGTCGTTCTACACGGGCGCGCTGGTCGGGTTTCTTGCGGGCCTCTTCGGCGCCCGGCTGATCTTCGGCCGGCCCTGGGAGGACAGCGTGGCCATCGGTTTCTGCTGCCTGTTCTCCAACTCCCTGCTCCTCGGCCTGCCGATCACCGAACGCGCCTACGGGCCCGATGCGCTCGCCGCCAACTTCGCCATCATCTCGGTCCACGCGCCGTTCTGCTACCTCGTCGGCATCGGCGTGATGGAGGCGGTGCGCAGCGCCGGCCGGGGCATAGCCGCCGGCCTCGCCGCGATCCTGCGGTCGCTCGCGCGCAACGCGCTCGTCATCGGCATCGCGCTCGGCTTCGCGGTGAACCTGACGGGCCTGCCCCTGCCCGGCGTGATGACCGACGCGCTCGACCTCGTGATCCGTGCGGCGCTTCCCACCGCCCTCTTCGGCCTCGGCGGCGTGCTCTACCGCTACCGGCCCGAAGGCGACCTGCGCACCATCGGCTTCGTCATGGCGGTGTCGCTGGTTCTGCACCCGGTCGTGGTCTGGGCGATGGGCCGGGCAACCGGGCTCACGCTGGATCAATTCCGCTCGGCCGTCATCACCGGGGCGATGCCGCCCGGCGTCAACGCCTACCTCTTCGCCAACATGTATGGGGTGGCGAAGCGGGTGGCGGCCTCGTCGGTGCTCCTCGGCACCGCCGCTGCCATCCTCACCGGGTGGTTCTGGCTCTCGGTCCTGCCCTGAGGCCGGCCGGTCAGCCGGGGCTCATCCCCCGCAGCCGCTCGGAGCGCCGCCGCAGCAGCTCGACCGCCGTCAGCAGCGCGATCGAGACGATGACGAGGATCGTCGCCACCGACAGGATGGCAGGGCTGATCTGCTCGCGGATGCCGTTCCACATCTGCCGCGGGATGGTCTGCTGGTCGAAGCCGGCGATGAACAGCACCACAACCACCTCGTCGAACGACGTGACGAAGGCGAAGAGCGCGCCCGAGATCACGCCCGGCAGGATCAGCGGCATCGTGACCTTGAAGAAGGTCCGCGTCGGCGAGGCGCCGAGCGAGGCCGCGGCGCGGTTCAGCGACTGGTCGAAGCCGATCAGCGTCGCCGTCACCGTGATGATGACGAAGGGAATGCCGAGCGTCGCATGGGCCAGGATGATCCCGAGGTAGCTGCCCGCCAGTCCGGTCCACGAGTAGAAGAAGAACAGCCCCGTCGCGGTGATGATGATCGGCACGATCATCGGCGAGATCAGGATCGCCATGATCGTCCTGCGGTAGGGCATCTCCGACCGGGCAAGGCCAAGCGCGGCGAGCGTGCCGAGCGCGGTGGCGAGAATCGTCGCGAAGAACCCGATGATCAGCGAGTTCTTGGCGACCTTCACCCAGGTCGCGTTGTTCCAGACGTCGCGCCACCAGTTCCAGTCGCGCGGCGCCTCCGGCGCCTGCATGCCGAAGGTCAGAAGCAGGTCGTACCACCTCAGGGAATAGCCCTCGGGGTCGAGCGAGAGCATCTTCTCGGTGAAGGTGAAGAAGGGCTCGGCATTGAACGAGAGCGGGATGACGATGAGGATCGGCGCGATCAGGAACAGCAGGATCAGGCCGCAGATCACCAGATAGGTGTAGTGCCAGATGCGTTCGAGCGGGGTGGCATAGACCGGAAGCGCCATGGCGTCACCCGAGCTTGAGGTTGTCGATGCCGATCAGCCGGTCGTAGAGCCAGTAGAGCAGCAGCACCGCGGCGAGCAGGATCGCCGCCAGCGCCGCCGCCAGCGACCAGTTGAGCGAATCGGTCATGTGGTAGGCGATCAGGTTCGAGATGAGCTGGCCCGAGGCGCCGCCCACCAGCGCCGGCGTGATGTAGTAGCCGACCGCGAGGATGAAGACGAGCAGCCCGCCCGCGGCGATCCCGGGCACCGTCAGCGGGAAGTAGACCGAGCGGAACGCCTTCCACGACGAGGCCCCGAGCGAGCGGGCGGCACGGACGTAGGAGGGCGGGATCGGCCGCATCACCGAATAGAGCGGCAGCACCATGAACGGCAGGAGGATGTGCGTCATGGCGACGATCGTGCCGGTCTGGTTGTAGATCAGCGAGAGCCGCTGGTCGTCGCTGATGATGCCGGTCGCGACGAGGGTGGAGTTGATCACCCCCTGCTGCTGGAGGAGCACGATCCACGCCGTCGTCCTGACGAGGAGCGAGGTCCAGAACGGCAGCAGCACGAAGATCATCAGCAGGTTCGAATAGCGCAGCGGCAGCGTGGCGAGCAGATGCGCGATCGGGTAGCCGAGGATGAACGTCAGGACCGTGATCAGCGCCGAAAGCAGGAACGTCCGCACGAACAGCTTGACGTAGATCTGCCGGTCGGGCGGCACCGGGGCGATCTCGCCCGTCTCGGTCCGCATCAGGTCCACCGCGGCGAGGTAGAAGTTCGCCGTGTAGGCCGAGGAGGCATCGCGCATCACCTGCCACAGGCGCGGATCGCCCCAGGCGCGGTTCTCCTCCAGCAGAGCCTCGCGGAACGGGGGTTCCAGATCGTCGGCGCCGCGCGCGGTCGAGGTGAAGAGCGAGCGCGAGCCGGAAAGCTCGTAGTTGACGCGCGTGCCGACCTCGCCCGCGGTGCGGTTCGCGCGCAGGAGCTTCAGGTCGGCGGCGAGCGCCGCGAAGGCCGCCTCGTCGGGCTCGGTGCCCGGCTCGGTCGCGTCGAACCAGGCGACCAGGTTCGGCATGTTCCGCGAGAAGGCGTCGTTGTGCACCGACCGGAACAGCATCTGCCCGATCGGGAAGACGAAGGTGATCAGGATGAACAGCAGGAGCGGCAGCACCAGGAACAGCGCCCGCCGCCGCGACCGGGCCTGAGCGCGCGCGAGCGCCGCCTTGAGCGGCCTGCCGTCGGCCGTCTGGAGCGCTTCCCGGCCAGGGGCGGCAAAGGCTCTGTCGCTTGCGAGATCGGCCATGGCACTGCCTCGGCTGGCGCCGGGGCGGCGGCCGGCGCCGCCGCCCCGGACGAAGGGTCGGATCAGTTCGCGGCGAGCCAGGCGTTGAAGCGCTCTTCCAGCTCGACGCCGTTGTCGGCCCAGAACTCGAAGTCGTTCAGCACCGCGTTGGCCAGGTTCTCGGGCGCCGTCGGCATGTGCGGGCCCATCTCGGTCACGCCGTCCTTGTAGAGGCCGACGAGCGGTGCGGAGGACTTGCGCGCCGGGCCGTAGCTGATCCACTTGGCCTGGTCGGCAAGGCGCTGGCTGTCGGTGGCAAACGCGATGTATTCCATCGCCAGATCCTTGTTCGGCGCGCCCTTGGGCACCACGAACAGGTCGAGGTCCATGATCTGCCCGTCCCAGACGATCTCGAACGGCTTGTTCTCCGCCGTGGCGGCCGCGAAGATGCGGCCGTTGTAGGCCGTGGTCATCAGCACCTCGCCGTCGGCCAGAAGCTGCGGCGGCTAGGCGCCGGCATCCCACCAGACGACCTGCGACTTGATCGTGTCGAGCTTGGCAAACGCGCGATCCACGCCCTCGGGCGTCGCCAGCACGTCATAGACCTCGGCCGCCGGGACGCCATCGGCCATCAGCGCAAGCTCGAGGTTCGCCTTGGCGCCCTTGCGCAGGCCGCGCTTTCCGGGGAACTTCTCGAGGTCGAAGAAGTCCGCGATCGTCGTCGGCACCTCGCCCGAGAACTTGGTCTTGTCGTAGGCGTAGACCGTGGACCACACGATGCTCGCCACCGCGCAGTCGGTGAGCGCGCCGTCGATGAAGTCTTCCTCGGCGGGCGTGCCGTCAACGCCGGGGGGCAGCATCGAGACGTCGATCTCCTCGATCAGACCCTCGTCGCAGAGCCGGACCGCGTCCGACAGCTCCACGTCGGCCACGTCGACCGAGACGTTGCCGGCCTCGACCATCGCCTTGATCGGGGTCGCGGGGTTGTCGGCATCCACCATGTTGACGGTGATGCCCTTCATCGCCGCGAAGGGCTTGTTGTAGGCCTCGACCTGGCTCTCGCCGTAGGCGCCGCCCCAGGACATGACCGTGAGCGACTGGGCCGAGGCGGCGGTCGCCAGGCCCAGAAGGGCGGTCGAAAGGATCAGGGTCTTCCTCATTTCTATACTCCCGTGTTGGTCGTCGTTTCGTGCCCCTTTCGGGGTGGCTCACAGCGGATCGAGTGCGCGCGCGTCCTGCGGCGACCATCCGATGGTGATCTTCTCGCCGGGCTGCAGCCTGCGCTGGCCGACGGCATTGCGGTTCTTCATGATGAAGTCGTCCGAGCCCGCCACCCGCATCCGGGTGCGGAAGCTCTCGCCCATGTAGATGAACTCCAGCACCTCGGCCTCGATGGTGTGGGCGCCGGGCGGGATCCGCTCGGGCATGTATTCCACCCGCTCCGGCCGGATCGAGACCAGCGTGCGCGACCCCCTCCCGCCCACGTTCACCGGCGTCGCGTCGATCAGTTCGCCCGTGGCCAGCCGCACCGTCGCGCGGCCGCCCTCGACGTCCTCGATCACGCCGGGCAGCTTGTTGTTCTCGCCGATGAACTGCGCGACGAAGCTGTTCGCGGGGCGCTCGTAGAGCTCGTCGGGCGGGGCGAGCTGCTGGATCACGCCGTCGTTGAACACCGCCACCCGGTCCGACATCGTCAGCGCCTCGGACTGGTCGTGGGTCACGTAGACCACCGTGATCCCCAGGTTCTCGTGCAGGTGCTTGATCTCGAACTGCATGTGCTCCCTGAGCTGCTTGTCGAGCGCGCCGAGGGGTTCGTCCATCAGCACCAGCTCGGGGTCGAACACCAGCGCGCGCGCCAGCGCGATGCGCTGCTGCTGGCCGCCCGAAAGCTGCGCGGGACGCCGGTTGCCGAACTTTCCCATCTGCACCATGTCGAGCGCGCGGGCGATCTTCGCCTCGCGCTCGGCCTTGCCGATGCCGCGCACCTCCAGCGGGAAGGCGAGGTTCTCGTTGACCGTCATGTGCGGGAAGAGCGCGTAGTTCTGGAACACCATCCCGATCCCGCGCTTGTGCGGCGGCACCTGGTTGATCGGGCGCCCCGCAAGGCGGATCTCGCCGTGGGTGGCGGTCTCGAAGCCCGCCAGCATCATCAGGCAGGTGGTCTTGCCCGACCCCGAGGGCCCCAGCATGGTCAGGAACTCGCCCTTCGGCATGGCGAGGTTCATGTCCTTCACCACGAGGGTCTCGCCGTCATAGCTCTTCTGGACTCTGTCGAACTCGACGAATGCGCCGACCTGCTGGGCTGCCGCCAAGACGTTTCCCCTGTTTTCATCCCCGGCGGCTTGGCGCCGCGCTTCTGGCATCCGACTAAAGCGAACGCAGTTGCACAAGGCAACAGCGATCGCATCAACCCAGACTGTAGCAGAGACACAGGTCGAAAAGCGACCCCGGACGTGATGAATGCGACACTGGCGCTTAGGGGTCCGTTCCGAGGGCGGCGACGGCGCGCATTTGCCGGGCACCCTGCCTCGCCGTGAGGCAGCCCGCGTCAGCCGGGCGCCCAGTTGGTGCGGTCGAGAAGACTCGAACTTCCACTCCGGTTAGGGAACAGCGACCTCAACGCTGCGCGTCTACCAATTCCGCCACGACCGCACGTCTCTGGCTTCGGTGCGGGGCGATATAGCGGGTCGCCCCGGCGATGTGAAGGGGCATTGTTGCGGGCCGGCCGGTCCCGCCGGGCGGGCTTTCCTCCCGCCCGGCGCGGGGCTAAACCGCACCGATGGTGGACTGGATCCTCTCCGACCGACCCGTGCCCTACGAGGAGGCCCTTGCCGCGATGGAGGCGCGCGTCGCCGCGATTGCCGAAGGCCGCGCGGACGAGGCAATCTGGCTTCTGGAGCATCCCGCGCTCTACACCGCGGGAACCTCGGCCCGGCGCGAGGACATCACCAACCCGCTCGGCCTGCCGGTCCACGAGGCGCGGCGCGGCGGCCAGTATACCTACCACGGCCCCGGTCAGCGTGTCGTCTACACGATGCTCGACCTCACCCGGCGCGGCCGCGACGTCGGCTGCTTCGTGCGCGACCTCGAACGCTGGGTGATCGCCGCGCTGGCCGAGTTCAACGTGACGGGCGAGATCCGCAAGGGCCGCGTCGGCGTCTGGGTCGCGCGCCCCGACAAGCCGGCCCTGCCCGACGGCACCCCGCGCGAGGACAAGATCGCCGCCATCGGGATACGCCTCCGGCGCTGGGTCTCGTTCCACGGCCTCTCGATCAACGTCGATCCGGACCTGTCGCATTTCGAAGGCATCGTCCCCTGCGGCATCCGCGGCCACGGCGTCACGAGCCTCGTCGATCTCGGGCTGCCGGTGACGATGGGCGATCTCGACGCCGCGCTGATGCGGACCTTCGGCAGGGTCTTCGCCGTCTAGCCTGTCCTGCCGCAGCCGGGTCCTCCCCCCGCCGCGCCCTCGCGGGGGCTTCACGACTCGCCTTTTCGATGCAATCCTCGCGCCATTCACAACCGGCGCAAGCCACCATTGCATCAATGAGGTTTCCGATGACCGACCGCCTTCTGGCCGACCAATCCCTCGTGACCGATCAGGAACTGCACTCGCCCAACGGGCGCCACCGCCTGGTGATGCAGGGCGACGGCAACCTCGTCCTCTACCGCGCGAACGGCAAGCCGAAATGGGCGACCGGCACCGACGGCCGGCAGATCGGCGCGGCCTACATGCAGGGCGACGGCAACCTCGTCCTCTATGACGCCGCGGGCGCGGTCTGGGCCAGCGGCACGCACGGCAACCCCGGCGCGCACCTCGTCCTGCAGGACGACGGGAACCTGGTGATCTACCATCCGCAGGGTCATCCGCTCTGGGCCACCGGCACCAACGTCACCATGGTGCGCGTCACCGGCTTCACCCCGTCCACGAGGGGCTTCGCCTTCCCGAATTCCTTCCCCCACGCGCCGGACATCCAGATCAACGTGCTCGGCCAGAACGTGGCGATCGGCGATGCCGCGAACGGGCTCTGCGGCGGCATGGTGTTCGCGGCCCGCGACTTCTTCGATGCCGGCCTGCCCCGCCCGGCGGTCACGGGGCCGCAGGGCCCCACCTCGGGGCCGCTCTTCGACTTCATCGTGCGCCGGCTGTTCGACAGCTTCGAACTGCCCGGCGGCCCGCTGCGCTACATGCACCTGATGAGCCCCGCACTGCCCGACCACGAGACCTGGGCCTCCCAGGCCGGCGTGGCGCCGCACGGTCGCGCCTGGGTGGCGATCCGCGAGGAATGGCCCAAGATCCGCGCCGGCATCGACGCGAACCGGCCGATGCCGATGGCGCTGGTCCTCGTCAAGACGCTCGACCCGTTCGAGCTGGGCCACAACCACCAGGTGCTCGCCTGGGGCTACGATCTCGACGGCGAGGACCTCTCGATCCTCGTCTACGATCCCAACCACCGCAACAACGACAACGTCCGCATCGACCTCGACATCTCCAATCCGCTTGCCACCACCACGATCACCCAGACGCCGGGCCCGACGCGGCCCGGGCCGCAGCAGGTCCACTGCTTCTTCACGCCGGCCTACGCCTTCGCCATGCCGCCCGCCGATACGGAGACGGTGCCGCCGCAGGCCAGGCTGACGGTCACGAACCGCACCCCGTCGGATCAGGTCGTCCGCATGTACAATCCCGGCGACATGGTGATGCTGGCCCCCCTGCCCGCGGGCGAGTTCAGCCTGCGCCCGGGCGAGACCGCCGATTGGGTCTTCCACAACGGTATGCCGTCGGTCCGGATCACCGCGAACGGCCGGTTCGTCGGCAGCTTCCTGCCCGGCGCCGAGGTCGTCCTCGGCTTCGACACCAGCGTCGTGGTCCGCAACGCCACCGCCGCGCCCGTGCGCGCGCGATTCTTCCACGAGAACGACGGGCTGATGTGGGTCACCCTTCCCGGCGGCGATCTCGACGTGCCCGCCTTCGATCAGGTGCACTACAACGTGCCCCCGAACCTGAACCGGGTGAAGGTCGTGGTCGGCGGGCAGACCTTCCGGCTCGGCCTCGGCGAGACGGCCGTGTTCGCGGGCTGAGACCGCGAATCGAGGCCCGCCAGCCCCGCCCCCCGCGCGCACGGGTAGGGAATGCCGGACTGGCGGGCCGCCCGCGAAGGGCGCAGACTTCTCCCGTTCGTGCAGCCTTTCATCGAAGGAACTTGGTGATGCGCATTCTGCCTGCTGCGGCGGCCGTTCTGGCCGTCCTCCTTCCCGTCGTTCCCGGGGCCTCGCTCGCCTGCGACACCGGCCGCCACCTCGGCATCCGCTCCGCCCAGGCGCGCGGACCGGGCGCCCAGTCCGTGATCCTGTCCGTGTCCACCGAGGGCGCAGGCAGCAAGCCGGCGGCGCCCGGGTCCGCGGCGCAGACCGCCCGCGAGCGCCTCGTCAGCATCGACGGCGCGCTCGTGGAACTGGACGAGGCGTTCATCCGCGGCCAGATCGATGCAGGCACCTTCATCGTCGTCTACCCCGGAACGAGGATTCCCTGGGAGCCGACAGAGGACCGGCACCCGAACTACCCGCCCGATTGGTTCTGACGCGCCGCGGGCCTCCCCGCCGGCCGCCGCGGGTCCTGAAGGGCCTGCGGCGGCCGTGCCCGTGGCGGCCGTGACCTGCGCTGTTTTTTCCCACCCATTCAACGACGCGAATTGTTGCCCCGGTCCGGCGATGCCTCTAGAAGGTTCGGCAAAGCGCGCGGGGAGTCGCCCGCGGCGGAACCACGGGAACTCGGGAGCATCTTCATGGCGGACGCAGCCGTTCACGGCCACGGGGAGAAGGACACGCGGGGCTTCTTCACCCGCTGGTTCATGTCCACCAACCACAAGGACATCGGCATCCTCTATCTCTTCACGTCCGGCGTGGTGGGCTTCATCGCGGTGGCCTTCACGATCTACATGCGCATGGAGCTGATGCACCCCGGCGTGCAGTACATGTGCGAGGAGGGCGCGCGCTTCCTCGCGGCGGCGGCCGAAGGCGAATGCACCCCGAACGGGCACCTCTGGAACGTGATGATCACCTATCACGGCGTGCTCATGATGTTCTTCGTGGTGATCCCGGCGCTCTTCGGCGGCTTCGGCAACTACTTCATGCCGCTGATGATCGGCGCCCCCGACATGGCCTTCCCGCGTCTGAACAACCTCTCCTACTGGATGTTCGTGGCGGGCGTGTCGCTCGGCATCGCCTCGCTGCTCTCGCCGGGCGGCAACGGACAGATGGGCTCGGGCGTGGGCTGGGTGCTCTACCCGCCCCTCTCGACGACCGAGCAGGGCATGTCGATGGATTTCGCGATCTTCGCCGTGCACCTCTCCGGCGCCTCGTCGATCCTCGGCGCGATCAACATGATCACCACCTTCCTGAACATGCGCGCGCCGGGCATGACGCTCTTCAAGGTGCCGCTCTTCGCCTGGTCGATCTTCGTCACCGCCTGGATGATCCTGCTGGCGCTGCCCGTGCTCGCCGGCGCGATCACCATGCTGCTGACCGACCGCAACTTCGGCACGACCTTCTTCGACCCGGCCGGCGGCGGGGACCCGGTGCTCTACCAGCACATCCTGTGGTTCTTCGGCCACCCCGAGGTCTACATCATCATCATCCCCGGCTTCGGCATCATCAGCCACGTCATCGCGACCTTCTCGCGCAAGCCCGTGTTCGGCTACCTGCCGATGGTCTGGGCGATGATCGCGATCGGCGCGCTCGGCTTCGTCGTCTGGGCGCACCACATGTACACCGTGGGGATGAGCCTCACCCAGCAGAGCTACTTCATGCTCGCCACGATGGTCATCGCGGTGCCGACCGGCATCAAGATCTTCTCGTGGATCGCCACGATGTGGGGCGGCTCGATCGAGTTCAAGACGCCGATGCTCTGGGCCTTCGGCTTCCTGTTCCTGTTCACGGTGGGCGGCGTCACCGGCATCGTGCTGAGCCAGGCCGCCGTGGACCGCGCCTATCACGATACCTACTACGTCGTGGCCCACTTCCACTACGTGATGTCCCTCGGTGCGGTGTTCTGCATCTTCGCCGGCTTCTACTACTGGGTCGGCAAGATGTCGGGCCGGCAGTATCCCGAGTCCTGGGGCAAGGTGCACTTCTGGCTGATGTTCGTCGGCTCGAACCTCACCTTCTTCCCGCAGCACTTCCTCGGCCGCCAGGGCATGCCGCGCCGCTACATCGACTACCCCGAGGCCTTCGCCTACTGGAACTGGTGGTCCTCGATCGGCGCGTTCATCGCCTTCGCCTCGTTCCTGCTGTTCATCGGGATCGTGTTCTACACGCTGCTCTACGGGCGCCGCGTGACCGAGAACAACTACTGGAACGAGCACGCCGACACGCTCGAGTGGACGCTGCCCTCGCCGCCGCCGGAGCACACCTTCGAGGTGCTGCCGAAGCCGAGCGACTGGGACAGGGGCCACGCCCACTGACATGCCCCATGCGTGGGTAAGCGACCTGCAGGGGGCCCCGGAAAGTTCCGGGGCCTTCCGCTTCGCCGAGGGCGATCCTCCCGCCGCCCGGCTCACCCTCTGGCCGCACCGCTCGCTGACCCCTGAGGGTTTCGCCTGGTTCGTGGGCCTCACTGCCGGCGCGCTGGCGCTGCCGCTGCTCGCGGTGCTCGGCTCGCCCGTCCTCTGGGGGCTGCTGCCCTTCGTCGTGCTCACCGTCTGGGGCATCTGGTGGGCGATCCGGCGCAACGCGCGGGACGGCGCGCTCAGCGAGGAACTCACCCTCTGGCGCGACCGGATCCAGCTCGTCCGGCGGGAGCCGCGCGGCCAGGTGCGGGACTGGGCGGCCGATCCCTACTGGGTGCGGGTCGAGATGCACGAGTCCGGCGGGCCGGTGGAGAAGTATCTCACGCTGAGGGGCGGCGGCCGCGAGGTCGAGATCGGCGCCTTCCTCTCCCCCGAGGAACGCGCCGTGCTCCGTGCCGAGCTGCTCGACGCCCTCGCCCGCGTGCGCTGAGACCCGCCGCCCTCCGCGCATCCCGCGCCACGCCACCCTGAGGCGGCGCGAAAACCGCGCTCCGGACTGATCGGGATCAAGGCGGCCGCCGCGGCGGTGGCGCATCGTCCATGTCGGGCAGACGGATCGGAGGCGCACGATGACGTGGCAAACCGACTGGCGGACATGGGCCGGGGCGGGTGCGGGACTGTTCGGGCTCGCGACCCTTGCCTCGGGCGGCAGCGCGCTCTTCGGCGGGCCCGAGGCCCGGGAGGCCGTCGGCGATGCGGTGCCCTTCGTGCTGTGGTTCAACTTCCTCGCGGGCTTCGCCTACCTGGCCGGCGCCGCGGGGCTCCTGCTGCGCGCGCCCTGGGCGGAACCGCTGGCCTGGGCAATCGGCCTGGCGACGCTGGCCGTCTTCGTGGCCTTCGGCCTCGCAGCCGCATCCGGCACAGCCTTCGAGATGCGCACGGTCGTCGCCATGACCCTGCGCGCGGGCTTCTGGCTCGCCATCGCCTGGGCGCTTCTGCGCCGGCGCCGAAGGGCCGCGTGACCGGCCCGGGTTCCGGATCAGCTCAGCCGCGCCTTCACCAGCGGCCCGACGGCACCGAAATCCATCTGCCCGGTGTGCCTCGCCTTCAGCACCCCCATCACCCGGCCCATGTCGCGGATCGAGGTCGCGCCGGTCTCGGCGATCGCGGCCTCCACCGCCGCGGCGATCTCCGACTCGGTCAGCTGGCGGGGCAGGAACTCCTCGATCACGCGGACCTCGCCGAGCTCCTTCTCGGCCAGCTCGAGCCGCCCGCCCTCCTCGTAGGCGCGCGCGCTCTCCTGGCGCTGCTTCACCATCTTGCCGAGGATGGCGAGCACCTCGGCCTCGCTGATGCCGCCATCGCCCGCCTCGCCGCGCAGCGCGATCTCCCGGTCCTTGATCGCGGCATTGATCAGCCGCAGCGTCGACAGCCGCTCCGCCGCCCGGTCCTTCATGGCCTGCTTCAGCGCCTCGGCGATCCGGCCCTTCAGGTCCATCAGCGCGCCACCTCCTGCGGTTTCCCCGGAGTCGCCAAGATACCCTCGCGCAAACCGGGGCACAACAGGGGCATTTCCGCCCAACACCTTGATTTCCCTCAACATGGCCCACCCGGCCCTGCGCTTGACCCTGCGCCCCTCCGCGCATAGGGTCCGCGCCGTCCGACGCGAGGAGTCGCCGCCCCCATGCCCCGCAAGCCCGCCCCGGCGCCCGCCACGGCCTGCCTCGCGCTCGCCGACGGCACGGTGTTCTACGGCCGGGGCTTCGGCGGCACCGGCGAGGCGGTGGCCGAACTCTGCTTCAACACCGCGATGACCGGCTACCAGGAGATCATGACCGATCCTTCCTACGCGGGGCAGGTCGTGACCTTCACCTTCCCGCACATCGGGAACGTCGGCATCAACGACGAGGACGACGAGGCGGCCGAGCCCGCCGCCGCCGGCATGGTCGTGAAGTGGGATCCGACCGAGCCCTCGAACTGGCGCGCCGCCGGGCGCCTGTCGGACTGGCTGGCCCGCCGCGGCCGGATCGGCGTCGGCGGGGTCGATACGCGCCGGCTGACAAGGGCGATCCGCCAGCAGGGCGCGCCGCACGTCGCGATCGCGCACGACCCAGAGGGGCACTTCGACATCGAGGCGCTGGTGGCGAAGGCGCGCGCCTGGCCGGGGCTCGTCGGGCTCGACCTCGCGCGCGCGGTGACCTGCGCGCAGAGCTACCGCTGGAACGAGACGCGCTGGGCCTGGCCCGCGGGCTACGGGCGGCGCGAGGGGCCGGGGCACCGCGTCGTCGCCGTCGATTACGGCGCCAAGCGCAACATCCTGCGCTGCCTTGCCTCGGCCGGGTGCGAGGTGACGGTCCTGCCCGCGACCGCGACAGCCGAGGATGTGCTCGCGCTCGACCCCGAGGGCGTGTTCCTCTCCAACGGCCCCGGCGACCCGGCGGCAACAGGCACCTACGCGGTGCCGATGATCCGGGGCGTCCTCGAGGCCGGCCTGCCGCTCTTCGGCATCTGCCTCGGCCACCAGATGCTCGCGCTCGCGCTCGGCGCCCGGACGATCAAGATGAACCACGGCCACCACGGCGCGAACCACCCGGTGAAGGACCTCGAGACCGGCAAGGTCGAGATCACCTCGATGAACCACGGCTTCACCGTGGACAGCCAGACCCTCCCCGCGGGCGTGATCGAGACGCATGTGAGCCTCTTCGACGGATCGAACTGCGGCATCCGCATGGCCGACCGGCCGGTGTTCAGCGTTCAGTATCACCCCGAGGCGAGCCCGGGCCCGCAGGACAGCTACTACCTCTTCGAGCGGTTCGCCGCCGCGATGGCCGCGCGCCGCTGAGCGCGCCCCGCCCCCGAACACCCCGTCCCGAACCCGGAAAGTCCCGCAAACGCCGCGGTTTCGCCCGTTTGGCTTAAGGCTTCGTTAACCGCCCCGCCGGAACCTCGGCCGTGCTGGAAACCGGGTAACGGAACGTGCCATGAACCTCGCCCCTGCGGCCAGGCCGCGCCGCGCGCCCGCGTGGCCGGTCGCCCCCGCCGCGCGCACGCCGGGCAAGCTGATCGGGCAGCTCCTCGTCGCGCGCGGGGCGGTGGATCCCGGCGATCTGGTGCGCGCGCTGGCGCTCAAGGGCCGCGAGGATGCCCGCCTCGGAGAGATCCTGCTGACCCACGGCATGGTCGGAGAGGCCGAGCTCTACGCCGCGCTCGCCGACCAGTGGTCGGCCCGGGTGGTGGACCTGATCGCCGATCCGCCCGATCCCCGGCTGATCGACGCCGCCGGGGCAGACTTCTGCCTGCGCCACCGCATCGTGCCCTGGCGGCGCATCGGCGGGGCGACGGTGATCGCCACCGCCCGCCCCGAGGACTTCGCGCGCCGGCTCGACGAGCTGCCTGCCTGCCTCCGGCCCGCGGTCATGGCGGTGGCGCCCGAACGCGACGTGCTCGATGCCCTGCTGGCGCTCCGCTCGCGGGCCCTTGCCGCCCGCGCGGAGACCTGCGCGCCCGCCGGCGAAAGCTGCCGCACCTGGGACGGGCGCCGCTTCAGCCGCCTGATCCTCGCCGCGCTCGCCGCCGCGGCCGCCGCGGCGGTGCTGGCGCCCGCCGCGCTCTTCGCGCTCCTGACCGTGCTCGCCACCGCCGTCCTCCTGGTCAACATGTCGCTGCGCGCCGTTGCGTTCAGGAACGGGCTCGCCTCCCTCGCGCGCCGCCCGCGCGACCCGCTGGCGCCGCAGCCGCAGACGGCGATCGTCCGGCTGCCCGTGGTCTCGATCCTCGTGCCGCTGTTCCACGAGCGCGACATCGCCGAGCGCCTCGTCGCGCGGCTCGACCGGCTGAGCTACCCCCGCGAACTGCTCGACATCTGCCTCGTCACCGAGGAGGACGACGAGACCACCCGCGCGACGCTCGGGCGCACGCGCCTGCCGCGCTGGATCCGCGTCGTCACCGTGCCGGCGGGGGCGCTGCGCACCAAGCCGAGGGCGCTGAACTACGCGCTCGACTTCGCGCGCGGCTCGATCGTCGGCGTCTACGACGCCGAGGACGCCCCCGACCCCGACCAGATCCACCGCATCGTCGCCCGCTTCCACGAGCGCGGACCCGAGGTCGCCTGCCTCCAGGGCGTGCTCGACTACTACAATGCCCGCACCAACTGGATGGCGCGCTGCTTCACCATCGAATACGCGTCTTGGTATCGGCTCGTGCTGCCCGCGCTGGAACGGCTCGGCTTCCCGATCCCGCTCGGAGGGACGACGCTGTTCTTCCGCCGCACCGCGCTCGAGGCCCTCGGCCGGTGGGATGCGCACAACGTCACCGAGGATGCCGACCTCGGCCTCCGCCTTGCCCGGCACGGCTACCGCGCCGAGCTGATCGACACCGTGACGCGGGAGGAGGCGAACTGCCGGCCCTGGCCCTGGGTGCGCCAGCGCTCGCGCTGGATCAAGGGCTACGCCATGACCTGGGCGGTGCACATGCGCGACCCGGTCCGGCTCTGGCGGGAGCTCGGGCCGCGGCGCTTCATCGGCGTGCAGATCCTGTTCGGCGGCTCGCTCCTGTCGGTGTTCCTCGCGCCGGTGCTCTGGTCCTGGTGGCTCCTCGCCTTCGACCTGCCGCATCCGCTGCGCGGTCTCGTCCCGCGCCCGCTCGGCATCGGGATCGCGCTCACCTACTTCGCGGCCTACCTCCTCAACCTCGCCGTCATGGTGCTCGCCTGCTGCCGGCCCGAGCACCGCCACCTCCTGCCCTGGACGGTCACGGTCGATCTCTACTTCCCGCTCGCCACGGTCGCCGCGGCGAAGGCGCTGTTCGAGATGGTGACGCGGCCCTTCTACTGGGACAAGACGGCCCACGGCGTGCATGACGCGGGCGAGGCCGCCGAGGCCGCGGCAGCCGCCGCCGACGGGACCCGCGCTTCCGGCGCGGCACCGCAGACCGGCCCGGCCTGGCCCGCACCCCCGGTGCGCCGGCGCCGGCCGCCGCTCGCCGACCCGATCGGCGGCTGACGGGCCTACGCCCGCGTGCCCAGCGCGCGCGCGTCCTGCTTCAGGCGCGTCTCGTAGGCCTTCGAGATATGCGCCCTCAGCGCGTCGTCGGCCCGTGCCCCGTCGCGCGCCGCGATGGCATCGACGATGGCCGCGTGCTCCTCGAGCGCCCGCGCGCCCCGCCCCTCGGCGGCAAGCGAGGTGGTCGCCAGAAGGGCCATGTGCCGGTGCACGAGATCGAGCTGCTGCACCAGGAAGCGGTTGTGCGAGGCGAGGTGGATCTGCTTGTGGAACCGCCGGTTCGCCCGCGCCAGGGCCGAAGGGTCGCCGAGAAGCGCGCGGTCCTCCGCCACCATCTCGCGCAGGACACTGATCTCCTCCTCGGTCGCGTGCTGCGCGGCGAGCCGCGCGGCAAGCCCCTCGAGCTCGGCGCGCACCGCGTAGAGCTCGGCCAGCGCGTTGTGGTCGAGCGAGGCGACGATCAGGCTCCGGCCCACGCGCGAGAGCATCGACTGCGTCTCCAGCCGCTGCAGCGCCTCGCGCACCGGCGTGCGCGAGACGCCGAACCGCTCGGCCAACTCGCTCTCGATCAGCTGGTCGCCGGGGCGGTAGATTCCGCTGTCGATCGCCTCGAGGATCAGCGCATAGGCGTCCCGCTGCCCCTGCCGCTGCTCTGTCATCACCTGCCTCCGTCCGATCGGCGGCGCAGGCTAGCCCGCGGCGGTGCCGGGGTGCAAGGTGGCCGGTTGAACGGGGCCGCGCGGCGGCGCTATGGTCCAAGGATGCCCGCGCGCGACTTCGCCCATGTCGAACACTGGGTGTTCGACCTCGACAACACCCTCTACCCGCCCGAGGCCCGCCTCTTCGACCAGATCGAGGCGCGGATGACCGCCTGGGTGATGCGCGCGCTCGGCGTCGGCAGCAGCGAGGCCGACCGCCTGCGCCGCCACTACTGGGCGACCTACGGCACGACCCTCGCCGGACTCATGGCCGAACACGCCGTCGACCCCGGACCCTACCTGACCGAGGTGCACGACATCTCGTTCGACGCGCTCGCCCCCGACCCGGTCCTGCGCCGGGCGATCGCCCGGCTCCCCGGTCGGAAGATCGTCTACACCAACGCCTGCGCCCCCTATGCCGAACGGGTCATCGAGGCGCGCGGCCTCGCCGGGCTGTTCGACGGCGTGTTCGGCGTCGAACACGCGGGCTTCCGCCCGAAACCCGAACGGGCGGCCTTCGAGGCGGTGTTCGCGCTCGGCGGCGTCGAGCCCTCCCGCGCCGCCATGTTCGAGGACGACGCGCGCAACCTCGCCGCGCCCCACGCGATGGGGATGCGCACCGTTCTCGTCTCCCGCGACCCCGCCCCGGCGCCGCACATCCATCACCATACCGACGACCTCGGCGCCTTCGTCGCCGCGCTCGCCCGCTGAGGCGGCGCTGGCGGCGCCCGCCGGCGCGCGCTAGGTGTGGCGACCGGCGGGCGGCGGGCGGCGGGGAGGCGGCAATGGCGGCGGCGGCAGGGGACGGGCGCGGCGCGCTCCGGGCCTTCCTTCTCGGCAACTTCCTCATCGGCACCGGCGTCCTGCTGCCCGCGGGGATGCTGTCGCCGATGGCGGCCGACCTCGGCGTCGGGACCGCGACGGCGGGTCTCCTGATGCTTGCGGGCGGCCTCGTCGTCGGCCTCGGCGCCCCGGCGCTCGCCGCGCTCACCTGGCGGATCGACCGCCGGCACCTCCTCGCGGGCGCGCTCGCCCTCTACGCCGCCGGACACGCCGCCTCGGCCCTCGCGCCCGACTTCGGCACGCTCATGGTGCTCCGTGCCGCCACCGTCGTCGCGGCGGCGGTGTTCACGCCGCAGGCGGCCGCCACGGCCGGCCTCCTCGTGCCGGCAGAGGGCCGGGCGGCCGCCATCGCCTTCGTCTTCATCGGCTGGTCGGTCGCCTCGGTGGCGGGCACGCCGGTCTCGGCCTACCTCGCAGCGACCCTCGGCTGGCGCACCGCCTACGCCGCGATGGCGGCGCTGTCGCTCGCCGGCGCCCTGCTCGTCTGGCGCTCCGTGCCGGGCGGGCTCGGCGTCGCGCGGCTCGATGCCGCCGCCTGGAAGGCGGCCCTCGGCAGCCCGGCGATCCTCGCGGTGCTCGGCGTGACGATGCTCTCCTCCTCCGGGCAGTTCAGCCTCTTCAGCTACTTCGAGCCGGTGATGACGCGCGGCTTCGGCACCGGGCCGGAGCTGTTCTCCCTCACCCTTGCCGCCTTCGGCGCGGCGGGCGTGGCGGGCAACGCGCTCGCCTCGCGCGCGGTCGCGCTCCTCGGCACCGAGCGCGCCGTCACGCTCGCCTTCGCCGCCATGCTCGCGGGCTTCGCGCTCTTCACCGCCGGCTTCGGCAGCTACGCCATGGCCCTCGCGGGGGGCCTCCTGTGGGGCATGGGCACCTTCTCGTCGAATTCGCTCCAGCAGGGCCGCCTCGTCGGGCTCGCACCGCGCCTCGCCCCGGCGACCGTCGCGCTCAACACGTCGGCGGTCTACCTCGGGCAGGCCGCGGGCGCGGCCGCCGGCGGCGCCGCGATCGCCGGCGGCGTCAGTCCCGCCGTGGGGCTCGTGGCGATGGCCTTCGTCGCCGCGGCCCTGGCCCTGTCGCTGGCAGCGGGCCGCCTCGCCCGCGCGACGCCATGACGCCTCGCCGCCGCCGTCCGATGCGCTAGGGTCCGCCGCATGGAACGCCGGAAGACCGACATCCTCGTCTCGGGCGGCGGCGTCGCGGGCCTCGCCGCGGCGGCGGCCTTCGGCAGCGCCGGCTTCGCCGTCACCTGCGTCGATCCCGCGCCGCCGGTCACCGAGCGCGACGCCGAGGGCGCCGACCTCAGGACCACCGCGATCCTCCAGCCCGGGCGCGACGTGCTCGCCGCCGCCGGCCTCTGGGACCGGCTCGCGCCCCATGCCATGCAGCTTCAGGTGATGCGGATCGTCGATGCCGGCGGCGCCGAACCCGAGCCGCGGCTCACGCGCGACTTCGACGCCTCCGAAATCTCCGACGCGCCCTTCGGGTGGAACCTTCCGAACTGGCTCCTCCGCCGCGAGATGGCGGCCCGCCTCGCCGAATTGCCGAACGTCCGCTTCGCGCCCGGCACGGCCACCGCGGGCGTGACCACCCGCGACGCCGAGGCGCTGGTGCGGCTCAGCGACGGGTCCACGCTGGCCGCGCGGCTCCTCGTCGCCGCCGACGGGCGCGCCTCGCCGGTGCGCGAGGCGCTCGGCATCTCGGTGACGACATTCCGCTACGGCCAGAAGGCGCTCGCCTTCGCCGTGACGCATCCGATCCCGCACGGCAACGTCTCGACCGAGGTGCACCGCGCCGGCGGGCCGTTCACGCTCGTCCCGCTGCCCGACTGGCAGGGCCTGCCTTCCTCGGCCGTCGTCTGGATGGAGCGGGGGCCCGAGACCGACCGGCTCGCCGCCCTGCCGCGCGCGGAGTTCGAGGCCGAGATGTCGGCGCGCTCGGCATACGTCCTCGGACCGCTGACGCTCGCCTCGCGGATCACGTCCTGGCCGATCATCAGCCAGCTCGCCCACCGCTTCTGGGGCCAGCGTACCGCGCTGATGGCCGAGGCCGCGCACGTCGTGCCGCCGATCGGGGCACAGGGCCTCAACATGAGCCTCGGCGACCTCGCGGTCCTGGTCGAGCTGGCAACGGCCCGCCCCGACGACATCGGCAGCCCCGCGATGCTCGCCGCCTACGGGCGCCGGCGCTGGCCCGAGGTCAGTGCCCGGGTGCTCGGGGTCGATGCGCTGAACCGCGCCTCGATGGCGGGCCTGCCGGTCATGCGCGACCTGCGCGCCAGGGCGCTGGAGATGATCCACGCGGCCGCGCCGGTCCGCCGCACGCTGATGCGCGCGGGCCTCGGCGCCGCGCCGGCCCGGCCCGCAGCGGGGCCGGCCGGGGTCTGAACCGCCGGCCCGGCGCCTACTTCCAGCAGGAGACGAGGACGGTCATCTCCCGCGCCGCCCGCGCCAGATCGTCGGGCGGCTGCTCGGCTTCGCCGCCGTCGCCGAGGCGCGGCGTCACGCCCTGCGCGGCAAGGAACGCGGCCGCCGCCTCCGCCCTCGCGGCGAAGCGCACGCCCGGCGGCAGGATCCGTCCGCCGTCGGCCGGCGGCAGGAGCAGCCCCGCAAGCCGCCCCGCGGGGTCGAGCACGGGCCCGCCCACCTCGCCCTCCTCGGTCTCGGCGGTCAGGCGCAGCAGGCCTGCCTCGCCGTCAAGGCCGCTGACGTCCTCGACCCGGCCGAAGGTCAGCGTCGCGGCCGGCAGCGCCGTGCCGAACGGGAAGCCGGCCACCGCCGCCTGGGCGCCGATGCGCGGCGCATCCGGGGCGAGCGCGGCCACCTGCCGCGGCGCGAGGGCCGTCTTCGGCCTGAGAAGCGCAAGGCCCGAGGCCGCGTCCACCGCCGCGACCGTTGCCTCGTGCCGGTCGTCGAGCGTGATCCGCCCGCATCCCTCGACGGCCTCGGCCACGGTCAGCACCGCCCCCGAGCGATCGACATACACCCCCGATCGCACGCGCTCGGGCTGCCGCACCTGAAGGCCCGACAGCAGGTCGCGCGCCTGCCCGCCCGACTGCGGCCCGAGCGTCGGGTCGAGCGCCGGGCCGATCGAGGTGAGGCTGCGCTGCATGATCTCGATCGCCTTCGCCATGCGCTGCGCCTGGTCGGGCGGGTAGATCAGCGTGAAGCCCTTGATCATGCCGTCGCGCAGCCGCGCGTAGGTGTGGCTGTGGAACTCCGGCCCCTGCCCCGTCAGCGTGAAGCTGTCGCCCCGCCGCTCGCGGAAGCCTTCCAGCGGCACCACCTCCAGCGTCTGCATCACGTCGTAAAGTCCGTCCAGCGTCGCCTGCGTGCCGTCCTGGCTGATGAGCAGCACCCGCACGCCCGAGCCGTCCCGCTCGCGGTAGCGGACGAAGGGCGGCGCATAGTCCTCGAATTCGACAAGGCCGATCGGCATCTCGATCTCGATGCCCGCGCGGGTCTCGATCACCCGTCCCAGTCCCAGCGCGTCGCGGTCCTTGCGGTAGGCGGCCAGCAGGGCCTCGCGCTGGCGGGTGGTGAGGATGCCGGTCTCCTCGTAGCCGTTCGCCGCCTGCCAGGCCGCCATCGAGCTCCTCGTGCCGCGGCCGAAGGCGCCGTCGATCGCCGCGTCGTAGAAGCCGAACCACTGGAGCGCGGTCTGGAGCGCCCGCCGTTCCTCCTCGCCGAGGGCGGCCTCGCTCCGCCGCGCCTCGGCCGGGGTCTCGTCGGGCGTCTCGTCGGGCATCTCGTCAGGCAGCGCGGCGGCCTCCGGCAGCGGATCGCCGGCGCCCTGGCCGGGAGCCCCCTGCGGCGTCTCGCCCGCGCCGGGGTCTGCCGCGGTCTCCGGCGCAGGCACCGCCGGCTGGAGCGCCCCGGCCCCCACCGGCCAGAAGCGCCCGGCAAACTCGCGCCCGTCGGCCACGAAGCTGTCGGAAGGGATCAGCCGCTCGGCGCGCAGCGCGAACAGCCGGTTCGCCGCCTCCTCGGCCGAGAACGGCCCGAGCACGATGCCGTACCAGCCCGACCGCAGCCGGAACCCGTTCACCTCCGGGAAGGCCGAAGCCCAGGCCCGCGCCCGCTCCTCGCCCTGGGCGAGCGTCGGCAGCGCCTCGATCTGGACCCATGACTCCTGGGCGCGCGCGCCGGAGGCGATCGCCCAGACGGCCGCGGCCGCCAGAACCAGTGTGCGGAATGCCTGCATCATGCCCCGTCCCGCCTTCGGCGGGTCCTGCCCGTAACGAATCCGCCCGGGACCGTAGCAGAGCGCTACGGCCTTGGTAACACCCGGCAGGCGCGGCACGATTGACCCTTCCGCGACTGTTGCCTATGAAGCCGCACCTTCGCCGACCGAGGTTAAGCGCCGATGCCCGCCGATACCCCGAGGAGCTTCCAGGAGATCATCCTGCGCCTCCAGGCCTACTGGGGCGCGCAGGGCTGCGCCATCCTCCAGCCCTACGACATGGAAGTGGGCGCCGGCACCTTCCACCCGGCGACCACGCTGCGCGCGCTCGGGACGCGCCCCTGGGCCGCGGCCTACGTCCAGCCCTCGCGCCGCCCGACCGACGGCCGCTACGGCGAGAACCCCAACCGCCTCCAGCACTACTACCAGTATCAGGTCATCATCAAACCCTCGCCCCCCGACCTGCAGGAGCTCTACCTCGGCTCGCTCGAGGCGATCGGCATCGACCTCGCGCTCCACGACATCCGCTTCGTCGAGGACGACTGGGAAAGCCCGACCCTCGGTGCCTGGGGCCTCGGCTGGGAGGTCTGGTGCGACGGGATGGAGGTCAGCCAGTTCACCTACTTCCAGCAGGTCGGCGGGCACGACTGTCACCCGGTCTCGGGCGAGCTGACCTACGGGCTCGAACGGCTGGCGATGTATGTCCTCGGCGTCGACCACGTGATGGAGATGCCGTTCAACGACCCCGCCGCGCCGATCCCGCTTACCTACGGCGACATCTTCCGCCAGACCGAGCGCGAGTACAGCCGCCACAACTTCGACGGCGCCGACACGGCCATGCTCCTGCGCCACTTCGAGGATGCCGAGGCCGAATGCACGCGCCTGCTCGCCTTCGACCCCACCGACCCCAAGACGGGCAACAGCGCGAACGTCATGGTGCACCCCGCCTACGACCAGTGCATCAAGGCCAGCCACGTCTTCAACCTGCTCGACGCGCGCGGGGTCATCAGCGTGACCGAGCGGCAGGCCTACATCGGCCGCGTCCGCGCGCTGGCGAAGCGCTGCGCCGACGCCTTCGTCACCACGGAAGCGGGGGGCGGCGCTTGAATGGCAAGCTCGTGGGAGGCGCGCTCGTGATTTCCGCGGCCATCGCCGGCGCGGCGATGTACTACCTCCAGGTCTACGGCTACTACGAGCCGGTCTCCGCCCGGACCGAGATCGAGATCACCACCGTCGGCGGCACCGTCGAGCCGCTGATGATCGACGGCTTCCGCGGCATCGACGCCGAAAGCTCGCCCCTGCGCTTCCGCGCCTGCTTCACCGTCCCGGTCTCGCTCGGCACGCTGACCGAGGCCTACGCCATCGCCGAGGGTGCCGTGCCGCTCAACGGACCGCACTGGTTCGACTGCTACGACGCGGCGGCGATCGGAGAGGCGCTCCAGTCGGGCGAGGCGGTCGCCTTCGTCGGCCAGCGCGACATCCGCCCCGGTGTCGACCGGATCATCGCGGTGTTCCGCGACGGGCGCGGCTACGCCTGGCACCAGCTCAACGGCACGCTGGGGAACTGAGATGCCCGACCTCCTCATCGAGCTCCTCTCCGAGGAGATACCGGCACGGATGCAGCCCCGCGCGCGGGAGGATCTCAGGCGCCTCGTCACCGACGGCCTCGTCGAGGCGGGCCTCACCTACGCCCATGCCGCCGCCTTCTCCACGCCCCGGCGCCTCGCCCTCGCGGTCGAGGGGCTCTCGGCCGAAAGCCCGACGCTGCGCGAGGAGCGCAAGGGCCCGCGGGCCGACGCGCCCGCCCAGGCCATCGAGGGCTTCCTGCGCTCGACCGGGCTTCCCCGCGAGGCGCTGATCGAGCGCGACACCGGCAAGGGCGCGGTGCTCTTCGCGGTCGTCGAACGCCCCGGCCGCCCCGCCGCCGCGATCGTCGCCGAGGTGCTCGCCCGCACGATCCGCGACTTCCCCTGGCCGAAGTCGATGCGCTGGGGGTCGGGCAGCCTGCGCTGGGTCAGGCCGCTGCGGTCGGTCCTCTGCCTGCTGACCACCGATGCCGGCGCCGAGGTGGTGCCCGTCGCCATCGACGGGATCGCCGCCGCCGGAACGACCGAAGGCCACCGCTTCATGTCGCCCGGCCGGTTCGCCGTCACCGGCTTCGAGGACTACGCCGCAAAGCTGAAGCGGGCCCATGTCCTGCTCGACCCCGCCGAGCGCGAGGCAAAGATCCTGCACGACGCGGTGAGCCTCGCCTTCGCCCAGGGGCTCGACCTCGTCGAGGATCCCGCCCTCCTGACCGAGGTCGCGGGCCTCGTCGAATGGCCCGTCGTGCTCATGGGCGAGATCGGGGCGGACTATCTCACGCTCCCGCCCGAGGTCCTGCAGACCTCGATGCGCGAGCACCAGAAGTTCTTCTCGGTCCGCAACCCCCGCTCGGGGCGGATCGAGCGCTTCGTCACCGTGGCCAACCGCGACACCGCCGATCACGGCGCGACGATCCTCGCGGGCAACGCCAAGGTGCTCGCCGCCCGCCTCTCCGACGCCCGCTTCTTCTGGGAAAGCGACCTCCACACCGTCCGCACGGTCGGCCTCGAGGGCATGGCCGAGGGGCTGAGGGCCGTCACCTTCCACAACAGGCTGGGCTCGCAGTGGGACCGGGTGCAGCGCATCGAGGCGCTCGCCCGCGAGATCGCGCCCCTCGTCGGCGCGGCCCCCGACCTCGCCGCCGAGGCGGCACGGGTCTGCAAGGCCGACCTGCAGAGCCGGATGGTCGGCGAGTTCCCCGAGCTCCAGGGCATCATGGGCCGCTACTACGCCTCCGCCGCGGGCCTGCCCCCCGAGGTCGCGGCCGCCTGCGAGGACCACTACCGCCCCCTCGGCCCCGCCGACCGCGTGCCGGCCGAGCCCGTCAGCATCGCCGTGGCCCTCGCCGACAAGATCGACACGCTGACCGGGTTCTGGGCGATCGGCGAGAAGCCGACCGGCTCGAAGGACCCCTTCGCGCTCCGGCGGGCGGCGCTCGGGGTGATCCGGCTGGTGCTGGGGAACGGGTTGCGGCTTGCGCTCCTGAAGCTCCTGATCGATCCGGTCAGGCGCAACCGCGCCGCCATGGCGCAAGCCGAAGGCGAAAGGCCCGCCGCCCCGCCCGACCTCTCCGACGACCGCATCTCGGCCGAATGTGCCATGACCCTCGCGGCCGACCTCCTCGCCTTCCTGCACGACCGCCTCAAGGTCCACCTGCGCGAGGAAGGCATCCGCCACGACGTGATCGACGCCGTCCTCGCGCCTCCGGGTGGCGCGCCCTCCGGCGCGGCGCCCGGCTCCGACGACCTCGCCCTCGTCGTCAAGCGGGCCGAGGCGCTCTCGGCCTTCCTGAGGACCGACGACGGGGAAAACCTCGTCCAGGGCTTCCGCCGCGCCAACAACATCCTCACCCAGGCCGAGGAGAAGGACGGCGTCGAATACTCCTTCGGCGCCGACCCGAAGTTCGCCGAAGACCCCACCGAACACGCCCTCTTTGCCGCGCTCGACCGCGCCGAGGCCGCCATCGCCCCCGCGCTCGCCGCCGAGGACTTCGCCGCCGCCATGGCCGCCATGGCCGCGCTCCGCGCCCCCGTGGACGCCTTCTTCGAGGCCGTGCAGGTCAACACCCAGAACCAGGCGGTCCGCCGCAACCGCCTGAACCTCCTCCACCGCATCCGCGCGCTCTGCCTCTCGGTGGCGGACCTCACGAAGCTCGAGGGCTGATCCTCCTTCCCTGCCGGAAATATCCTCGGGGGAGCGCGAGGGGGTCCGAGGACCCCCTCGCCACACACCCGGACATGTTGTCCGGCCGCCCGAACGTCGCGCTTGCCTGACACCGCGGCTGGCGTATGCTGCACCGGCAAGGAGCATGCCGCAGTGCAGAAACACGCCGAGTTCGTCGAGTTCACCGAAATCACGCCCTCGGCCCCGATCGCCGTGGCCACCCACGGCGGGCGGGCGAAGTGCCTGCAGCGGCTGATCCGGCTCGGGATGCCCGTGCCGAAGACGGTGGCGCTCTCCTTCGACACGGTGCGCGCGATCGCCCAGGGCCACATGATCGACACCGCCCGGCTGATGGCGGCCTTCGGGCCGAACCCGCTCGTCTCGGTCCGGCCCTCCTCGGCCGATCCCGACTGGGGCGGGCCGGGCGCGATCCTCAACATCGGCATGTGCGACGCGACCCATGCCGCGCTCGAGGTCACCCACGGCGACCGCGCGGCCGATGCGCTCTACCTGCGCTTCATCCGCGCCTACGCGACCCATGTCGCGCGGCTCGACGCCGACACGCTGCCCTCGGGCGAGCCCTCCGCCGAGACGCTCGCCGCCGCGCTCGCCGCCTACGAGGCCGAGACCGACGAACCCTTCCCGCAGGACCCCGCGCGCCAGCTCGCCGAGGTGCTGCGCAGCATGGCCCGCGCCTGGGAGGGGACGACCGCTCGCCTTCTCCGCCAGGCCAAGGGCGCGCCGGCCGATGCCGGTCTCGGCCTCGTCGTGCAGCAGATGGCGCTCGGGCTCGGGCCGGGGATGAGCGGCTCGGGCGTGATCCAGTTCGTCAGCTCCGCGACCGGCCTGCCGCAGATCACCGGCCGCTACCGCGCGCAGAGCCAGGGCCGCGAGGCGGTGTCGGACGGCGAGGGCGCGATGTATCTCACCCGCGACCCCCGCGGCCCCTCGCTCGAGGACGCCTGCCCCGAGGCCTTCGCCGCGCTCTGCGGGCTCGGCACCGCCTGCCGCACCCACCTGCGCGAGGAGATGCAGATCGAGTTCATCATCGAGGCGGGCGCGCTCCACATCCTCGACGCGGTGCGCGTGGCCCGCTCGTCGCGTGCGGCGGTGCGCATCGCCGTGGCGCTCGCCGAGGAGGGCATCATCACGCCGGACGAGGCGGTGCTCCGGGTCGAGCCGCGCGCGCTCTCCGAACTCCTGCACCCCCAGGTCGATCCGACGGGCCCGCGCGACCCCGTGGCGCGCGGCATCGCGGCCAGTCCCGGCGCGGCGACGGGGCGGCTGGTGTTCTCCTCCGCCGATGCCCAGGCCACCGCCGCCAGGGGCGAGGCCTGCATCCTCGCCCGGCGCGAGACCTCGCCCGAGGACATCCGCGGGATGCACGCCGCCGCCGCGGTGCTGACCGAGCGCGGCGGGATCACCAGCCACGCCGCGGTGATCGCCCGCGGCCTCGGCCTGCCCTGCGTCGTGGGCGCGACCGGCATCACCATCGACAGCCGCCACAAGGTGCTGCGGACCGCCTCGGGCCGCAGCTTCCGCGAGGGCGAGACGATCACCGTCGACGGCACCTCGGGCGAGGTGCTCGCCGGCGCCGTCAAGATGCTGGAGCCCGCGCTCGACGGCCCGTTCCACACCCTTCTCGGCTGGGCGGATGCGGCGCGCGACATCGGCGTGCGCGCCAACGCCGACACGCCGGCCGACGCCCGCATGGCGCGCGCCTTCGCCGCCGAGGGCATCGGGCTCTGCCGCACCGAGCACATGTTCTTCGAGGAAGACAGGCTCACGGTAATGCGCGAGATGATCTTCGCCGCCACCGCCGACGACCGCCGCGCGGCGCTGGAGCGGCTGATGCCCATGCAGTGCGCCGACTTCATCGCGCTGTTCGAGATCATGTCGGGCCTGCCGGTCTGCATCCGCCTCTTCGACCCGCCGCTGCACGAGTTCCTGCCCACCGACCGCGAGGGCCTGCGCGAGCTTGCCGAGGCGCTCGACCTGCCGCTCTCCGATGTCACCCGCCGCGTCGAGGCCTTGTCGGAATTCAACCCGATGCTGGGTCTCCGGGGGGTCCGCCTCGGCATCACCATGCCGGAAATCTACGACATGCAGGCCCGCGCCATCTTCGAGGCCACGATCGAGGCCTCGCGCAACGGCGCGCCGGTGGTGCCCGAGATCATGATCCCGCTGGTCTCGGCAAAACGCGAGGTCGAGCTCATCAAGACCCGGATCGACGCCGTCGCCGCCGCCGTGCGCACCCGCAGCGGCGCGAGCTTCGACTACCGGCTCGGCGTGATGGTCGAGACCCCGCGCGCGGCGCTGCGCGCCCACGAGATCGCGCTGCATTCGGCCTTCCTGTCGTTCGGCACCAACGACCTGACGCAGATGACCTACGGCCTCTCCCGCGACGACGCGGGCAAGTTCATGGGCGCCTACGTCGCGCAGGGCGTGTTCCCCGAGGACCCGTTCCACATCCTCGATCCCGACGGGGTCGGCGAGCTCCTGAAGATCGGCGCCGAGCGCGGGCGGGCCGGCCGGCCCGAGATCACGCTCGCCGTCTGCGGCGAGCACGGCGGCAACCCCGAAAGCATCGCCTTCGTCCGCCGCGCGGGGTTCGACTATGTGTCCTGTTCGCCGTTCCGCGTGCCGGTCGCGCGGCTCGCGGCGGCGCACCTCGCCCTGAAGGACAGGGCCGTCCCCCCCGGCTGATCGGCAGGATGCCACCCGCCGGGCGGCGCCGTTTCGGCGGGTTGCCGCCGGAATCCGTGCGATTCCCGCAGTTTGATGGAACCTTCCCCGCCGCGCACATAGTTGGGCATGCGCGGCCCCGGGGTGGGAGTGGCCCGGTAGCCGCGGCAAAGAACAACGAGCACGGACAACTCCAATGCCCAACACGAAACTGCTGGCCGCGGGGCTTTTCGCCCTCGCTCTTTCGGCCGGGCCCGGCGCGGCCCGCGAAACCCTCAGCCTCTCCACCGGTCCCGACGCCGGGCCGGCCGCGGCGGCGGCGACCGGAACCGCCGCCGTCGGGCGGATCGACGGCTCGGCGCTCGAGCCGGCCGGGCCCCGCCGCACCTCCGGCCGCCCCGGAGCGGTGCGGATCGACGCCGCCTGGCTTGCCGGCCAGCCCCCCGCCAGCGGCGACGCGGAATGGCGCTGCCTCGCCGAGGCGCTCTATTTCGAGGCGCGCGGCGAGGGTGTCGAGGGCCAGGTGGCCGTCGCCGAGGTGATCCTGAACCGCCGCGACATGGAGGGCTATCCCGGCACCGTCTGCGGCGTTGTCCGCCAGGGCGGGCGCAAGGGCTGCCAGTTCAGCTACACCTGCGACGGCCGGTCCGACCGCATCGCCGAGCGCGCCGCCTTCGTGCGGGCCGGCAAGATCGCCCGCGCCATGCTCGACGGCGCGCCGCGCACCCTGACCGAGGGCGCGACGCACTTCCACACCGCCGGGGTGCGGCCCTCCTGGGCGCGCCGCTTCGACCGGACGGCGCGGATCGGGGCGCATCTGTTCTACCGCCAGCCGGTCCGTCTGAGTTCCCGCTGACCCGCGCCGCAAGGGTTCTCCGGGGCCTTCCGCAGCGGCCCGGTCGCCGGTAGAACGGAGGCGCCCGGCCCGCCGCATCGCGGCGCGCCGGCACCGACGAGGGAAGGATGCGATGACCCGAAAGCTCTTCGGCACCGACGGCGTCCGGGGCCGCGCCAACAGCCACCCGATGACCGCGGACATGGCGCTGCGCCTCGGCGCGGCCGCCGGCCGCTACTTCCGGTCGGACGGGTCGAACGGTCACCGGGTGGTGATCGGCAAGGACACGCGGCTCTCGGGCTACATGCTCGAGAACGCGCTGACCGCGGGACTCACCTCCACCGGCATGAACGTGCTCCTGCTTGGCCCGGTGCCGACCCCGGCGGTCGGCTTCCTCACCCGCTCGATGCGGGCCGACCTCGGCATCATGATCTCGGCCTCGCACAACCCCGCGGCCGACAACGGCATCAAGTTCTTCGGCCCCGACGGCTTCAAGCTCTCCGACGAGGCCGAGGCCGAGATCGAGGCGATCGTCGCGGGCGAGATCGAGCCCGCCCAGCCGCAGAACATCGGCCGCGCGAAGCGCATCGAGGACGGCCGCGGCCGCTACCAGGAATACGCCAAGACCACCTTTCCCCGGGGGCTCAGCCTCAAGGGCCTCAAGGTGGTGGTCGATTGCGCCCACGGCGCGGCCTACCGCGCCGCGCCCGAGGTGCTGTGGGAGCTCGGCGCCGAGGTGATCCCCGTCGGCGTCGCGCCGAACGGGCACAACATCAACCAGGGCTGCGGCTCGACCGACACCCGCGCCTGCGTCGAGACGGTGATCGCCCACCGCGCCGACCTCGGCATCTCGCTCGACGGCGACGCCGACCGCGTGATGCTGATCGACGAGACCGGCACCGTGGCCGACGGCGACCAGATCATGGCGCTCTTCGCCGCCCGCTGGGCCGCCGAGGGCCGGCTCAAGGACGGCACGCTCGTCGCCTCGGTCATGTCGAACCTCGGGCTCGAAAGGTTCCTCAAGTCGCGCGGGCTGCGGCTGGAACGCGCCCCCGTCGGCGACCGCTATGTGGTGGAGCGGATGCGCGAGGGCGGCTGGAACCTCGGCGGCGAGCAGTCGGGCCACATCGTGATGACCGACTACGCCACCACCGGCGACGGGCTCATCGCCTCGCTCCAGTTCCTCGCCGCGATGGTTGAGACGGGCAGGCCCGCCTCGGGTCTCGTCGAAAGCTTCGAGCGGGTGCCGCAACTCCTCAAGAACGTGCGCTTCGAGGCCGGCAAGGAGCCGCTCAAGGCCCCCTCCGTCGCCAGCGTCATCGCCGAGGCCGAGGCGCGCCTGAACGGGCGCGGCAGGCTCCTGATCCGCAAGTCGGGGACCGAGCCGCTGATCCGCGTGATGGCCGAATGCGAGGACGAGGTCCTGCTCGTCGAGGTGGTCGAGGGCATCGTCGCCGCCGTCGAGGCGGCGGCCTGACCGCCGGACCCGGCGCGGCGCGCTGCCGCCGCCGCGCCGCGGCCGCGACTCAGTCGTCGATGCCCCTCGGCAGGCCCGCGGTGTAGGCAAGGACGCTGATCCGGTCCTCCAGGCTGAACGCCCTCAGGTTGATCATCGCCGCGCCGGGGTGGGCGTTCGAGATCTTGTTCATCACCTCGTCGGGCACCTCCGCCGCCTCGGTGCCGACGAAGTTGTGCTCGTCTCCCTCGCCCCAGTCGAGCGCCCGGCCATCGAACCCGTGGCAGGCCGCGCACGTGGTCTGGAAGATCGCCCTCCCGCGGTGGATGTCGCCCGCGCCGGGCTTCACCGTCCGGGTCTCGTAGTCGATGAACGCGCGCATGTCGACGAGCCCCTTGCTGATGAAGGTCGCCACCCGCATCATCTCCTCGTCGGTGATCATCTCCGTCGTGTAGGGGTGGTTGGCGTCGCGCAGGATGGCCGCGATCGCCTCCGGCGGCTGCCCCGCGGCCCCCATCACCCCCTTGATGCCGGTGAAATGGCTGCCCGAGCGGTAGATGCCCTCGGCGCCCAGATAGTCCCAGCCGTGGCATTCCTTGCAGCGCCATGTGATGGCGCCGGACTGCTTTTCGTTGGCGGCGACGGGCCAGGCGGGGTTCGTCGTCTCGGGCTCGGGGCGGTCGAGCGCGTCCCACCAGTTGTCGTAGATCCGGCCGCCCGCCGCGATCGTCCACTCCTCAGACGGCACCTGCGGCGCGCCGTGCACGAATTCCTGCTGATGCGGCCCGTGCTCCTCCAGCGCGCGGTCCTCGTCGGCCGCGCAGGGCAGCGGACCCGCGGCGATGGCCGCGGCAAGCACGGCGGCGGCGGTCGCACGGGCAGCCCCACGGGCAGTCCCATGGGCAGCCCCGCGCGCCACGGCGCGCCGGAACGTCCTTCCGGTGTCGAACATCTCACCCTCCTCCTTCGGCCGCCCGGCGGGCCCTCCGCCCGCTCCGCGACCGCGATGTGCGGCAGTGTCTCGCCGGGATGGCCTCGTGGCCACGGCAAAACGCCCGGTCGCCCGCGACGATCGGCACAATTGCACTTTGGTTGAGGCCGTTCATCCTTTGGTTCGGAGGGGGAATGGCGGCAACAGGTCTCAAACTGCCGTGGTTGTCGATGTCCCGGCCGGGCCCGACGCGGCTGGCAAGCTGGCTGGTGTTCGGCTGCGGCATGGTGCTGGCCTTCGACCTCGGCGGCGAATTGCATGTCGCCCTGCTCAATCCCGCCGGCCTCGGGCCGGCGATGCTCCTCCATCTGGTCGGCGAAGCGACGGCCGCGGCAGGTCTCGGCTGGGCCTACGGTCTGCTGCGCGCCGAACTGCGCCGGGCGCAGTCCGAGGCCGAGGCCGACCGAGCGCGCCTCATCGCGCTGCGCGGCGCCTTCGACCGGCTGATGGAGGAACGCTTCGACGCCTGGGAACTGTCGGCGGCCGAACGCGATGTGGCCCTGCTGACGGTGCGAGGCCTGCGCATCTCGGAGATCGCCGCGGCGCGGGGCGTGCGCGAGGGCACCGTGAAGTCGCAGCTCTCGCTGATCTTCCGCAAGTCCGGCGTGCGCACGCGGACCGAATTCGTCGCGATGTTCATCGACGAGTTCCTGGACCACGCCGCCCGCGAGGACGGGGGCGCCCCGGATGCCCTGGCCGGCCCCCGGCGCGGGGTGGATCGCGCGCCTGCGCGCATGACCGGCGGCGCAAGCAACCGCCGGCAGGCGCTGCGCGGCGCAAGGCCCGCCGGCACCGGCGATCCGCCGGCAGCGGCATCCGCGCGCTGAACTCGGCGTCTCCGGCACCGGCCTGCCGCCAGAGCCGGCGCGGAGGCCGGGGCTGTCGCGGCGGCCGCGCCGGACGCCCCGCCGGCGGCGCGCCGCTGCCGTCGGCGCGGTCAGACAGCGGTGAAGGTATTGTCCACGAAGAGATGCGTGCCGCTGATGAAGCTCGCCTCGTCCGAGGCGAGGAAGAGCGCCGCGCGCGCCACCTCCTCGGGCTCGGCGATCCGGCCCTGCTGGACGGCGAGCGCGGCTTCCGAGACATCGACGCCGAGGCGCTGCAGCTCCGCCACCTCCCGCAGCCCGTGCGGGGTGCGCACGAAGCCGGGGCAGACCGCGTTGCAGCGGATCCCGCGGTCGCGGAACTCCACCGCGATCGCGCGGGCGAACATGTGGCAGGCGCCCTTCGTGGTGCCGTAGAGCACCTCCATCGGCGTCGCCGCCACCGCCGAGATCGACGAGGTGCAGACGATCGACCCCCCGCCCGCGGCGATCATCCCCGGCAGGACGGCCTTCGTCATCAGGAACATCGACTTCACGTTCACGTCGTGCAGCCGGTCCCACTCCTCCTCCGTGGTCTCGAGGAACGGCTTTATGACGATCGTGCCCGCATGGTTGAAGAGCACGGTCGCCGGCCCGTGGGCGGCCTCGGCCGCCGCGACCGCCGCCGCGACCTCGCCGGCGTCCGAGACGTCGGCGGTCAGCGCGACGGCCGTGCCGCCCGCCGCGCGGATCGCCGCCGCCCGCTCCTCGGCGGCGGCACCGTTCAGGTCCACGATGGCGACCTTCGCGCCCTCGGCGGCGAAGAGGCTCGACGCCGCCCCGCCCATGCCGGTCGCGCCGCCCGAGACGATCGCGACCTTGCCCTTCAGCCTGTCTCCCATGGGCCCCTCCTCCCCTGCCAAGCGGCGCCACTCTCGGGCAGGCCGGGGCGAAAGGAAAGGGGCCGCCCGTGCCGCGCGCGGTGCACGGGCTGTGCACGGCCTGTGCACGCCTTGTGCACAGGCCGCGGGGGGCCTGCCGGCCTCAGTTGCGGGCGCGGTCCACCATGCGGCCCTTGGTGATCCAGGGCATCATCGCGCGCAGCTTCTCGCCCACCTGCTCGATCTGGTGGGCATCGTTGTTGCGGCGCGTCGCCTTGAAGAACGGCTGGCCCACGGCGCATTCCTGCATCCAGTCGCGCACGAAGGCGCCCGACTGGATGTCCTTCAGCACGGCCTTCATCCGCGCCTTGGTCTCGTCGTAGGGCAGGATGCGCGGGCCGCTGACATACTCGCCGTATTCGGCCGTGTTCGAGATCGAGTAGTTCATGTTGGCGATGCCGCCCTCGTAGATCAGGTCCACGATCAGCTTCACCTCGTGCAGGCACTCGAAATAGGCCATCTCGGGGGCATAGCCCGCCTCGACCAGCGTCTCGAATCCCATGCGGATCAGTTCGACGAGGCCGCCGCAGAGCACCGCCTGTTCGCCGAAGAGGTCGGTCTCGCATTCCTCCTTGAAGTCGGTCTCGATGATGCCCGACCTGCCGCCGCCGATCGCCGAGCAGTAGCTGAGCGCCAGTTCCAGCGCCTTGCCGCTCGCGTCGTTGTGGACCGCCACGAGGCAGGGCACGCCGCCGCCCTTGACGTATTCGCCGCGCACCGTGTGGCCGGGGCCCTTCGGCGCCATCATGATGACGTCGACGCCCTTCTTCGGCTCGATCAGCCCGAAGTGCACGTTGAGCCCGTGCGCGAAGGCGATCGCGGCGCCCTCGCGCAGGTTGTCGTGGACATACCGGCGGTAGGTCTCGGCCTGGAGCTCGTCGGGCATGGTGAACATGATGAGGTCGGCCCATTTCGCCGCCTCGGCGATCTCCATCACCTTGAGCCCCTCGGCCTCGGCCTTCTTGGCCGAGGGCGAGCCGGGCCGCAGCGCCACGGCGAGGTTCTTCGCCCCGCTGTCGCGCAGGTTCAGCGCATGGGCATGGCCCTGGCTGCCGTAGCCCAGGATCGCCACCTTCTTGTCCTTGATCAGATTGATGTCGCAATCGCGGTCGTAGTAGACGCGCATGGTCCGCGCTCCCCTTGCTGTTGACGGCGGCAGGATACCCCGATCCCGCAGTTTGCCCTTTCGTTGTTTGACGCAACCGCCAATTCCTGCGAAAGATCATTCGCTGTTTCCGGGATCTCTCGCATATTCATGCTTGACGACATCGACCGCCGGCTGCTCCGCCACCTCCAGGCCGACCCCGGGCTCCGGCCCGCCGACCTCGCCGGCCGGGCCGGCGTGACGCCCGCCACCGCCTGGCGGCGGCTGGAGCGGCTCAGGGAACGCGGGATCATCCGGGGCGAGCAGGCGCGGATCGACTGGCGCGCGCTCGGCTGGGCGGTGGAGGTGTCGCTGCGCTTCACGCTCGACAAGGCGAACCCCCGCGCCTTCGACGAGTTCCTTGCCGCCGCGCGGGCCGTGCCCGAGGTGATCGAGATCCAGACCTTCCTCGGCCGCGTGGACGTGCGGCTCAACGTCATCGCCCGCGACATGGCGCACTACCAGGAGATCTACCGAAGCCGCATCCTGACCCTGCCGCACATCGCCGACATCGAGGCGCTGATGCACGTGGCCGAGGTCAAGGCCGACGAGACGCTGCCCCTGTGACCGACCTCGACGACATCGACCGCCGCCTCCTGCGCGCGCTGGCCGAGGACGCCACCCAGAGCGCAAGCGCCCTCGGCCGGCGGTTCGGGCTTTCGCAGCCGGCCGCCTGGCGGCGGATCCGCAGGCTCCACGAGGCGGGGATCCTGAAGGGCCGCCGCCTCGTCCTCGACGCCGAGGCGCTGGGGTTCGGCGTCACCGTCTTCCTCGGCGTCAAGCTCGCCGCGAAGGGGCGCGTCTCGCTGGAGGACTTCGAGCGCGCGGTGACCGCCATCCCCGAGGTGCAGACTGTGCAGCACGTCCTCGGGCTCTACGACTACCGCCTGCGGGTGGTCGCGCGCGACCTGCCCGATTTCGAGCGGGTGCTCCGCCGCCGGATCATGACGCTTCCGGGCGTGGGCCAGGTGGAGGCCAACGTGCTCCTTTCGGAGGAACGCCGCCCCGGGCCCCTCGGCGCCTGAGCCGGGCGCAAGCGCGACCGTCCGGCCGCTCCCACCGAGCCCCCCTTGCCGGCCGCGGAACCCGCCTATACCTTCGGGCAAACACCAACGAGCATTCCATGCAGATCGGCATCCTGCAGACCGGACACGCGCCCGACGCGCTCATCGGGCGCACCGGCGACTACGGCGACATGTTCCAGCGGCTCCTCGCGGGGCAGGGCTTCTCCTTCCGCGTCTGGTCGGTGGTGGACATGGACTTCCCCAAGAGCGTCCACGACGCCGACGGCTGGCTGCTGACCGGCTCGCGGCACGGCGCCTACGAGGACCACCCCTTCATCAAGCCGCTCGAGGCCTTCATCCGCGAGGCCTATGCCGAGGGTGTGCCGATGGTGGGGATCTGCTTCGGCCACCAGATCATCGCGCAGGCGCTCGGCGGGAAGGTCGAGAAGTTCAAGGGCGGCTGGTCGGTCGGGCCGACGACCTACCGCATGAACGGGGGCGAGATGACTCTGAACGCCTGGCACCAGGACCAGGTGGTGGAGAAGCCGCCCGGGGCCGAGGTCGTCGGCACCTCGCCGTTCTGCGAGAACGCCGCCCTCCTCTACGGCGACCGCGCCTTCACGGTGCAGGCGCACCCCGAGTTCGACAACGAGTTCCTCGGCAACCTCATCCTCGCCCGCGGCAGGGGGCTGGTGCCCGACCGCCTGCTCGCCGAGGCGGAGGCCGCGCTGGCGCTGCCCGTCGACCAGGCCGCGATGGCCAAGCAGATCGGCGATTTCTTCCGCAAGCCGCGCGCGTAACCCGCAGAAGGCAGACCCATGTCCGACTGGACCGACAAACTCCCGGCGCCGACGCGGCAATGGCTGAACGGCCGCCGCCTCGACGAGGTGGAATGCATCGTCGCCGACCTCTCCGGCATCGCACGGGGCAAGGCGATGCCCGCCTCGAAGTTCGCCAAGCAGACGCATTTCTACCTGCCGAACTCGATCTTCCTGCAGACCATCACCGGCGACTGGGCCGACGACGGCGACATCGCCTTCACCGAGCCCGACATGATCTGCGTGCCCGACTGGTCGACGGCCACCGCCGCGCCCTGGACGGCGGACCTGACGCTTCAGGTGATCCACGACATCGTGGACCAGAAGGGCGAGCCGGTCAGCGTCGCGCCGCGCAACGTGCTCAAGCGGGTGGTCGAGCTATACAACGCCGAGGGCTGGGATCCGGTCGTGGCGCCGGAGATGGAGTTCTTCCTCGTCGCCCGCAACATCGACCCGAACCAGCCGGTGGAACCCCCGATGGGCCGCTCGGGCCGCCGCGCCGCCGCCCGCCAGGCCTATTCGATGAGCGCGGTCGACGAATACGGGCCGGTGATCGACGACATCTACGACTTCGCCGAGGACATGGGCTTCGAGATCGACGGCATCCTCCAGGAAGGCGGGGCCGGACAGATCGAGCTGAACCTGCGCCACGGCGACCCGGTGAAGCTCGCCGACGAGATCTTCTACTTCAAGCGGATGATCCGCGAGGCGGCGCTGCGGCACGACTGCTTCGCAACCTTCATGGCCAAGCCGATCCAGGACGAGCCCGGCAGCGCGATGCACATCCACCACTCGGTGATGTCCACCAAGACCGGGCGCAACATCTTCTCGAACCCCGACGGCAGCGAGAGCCAGGCCTTCCTGCACTTCATCGCGGGGATGCAGAACCACCTGCCCGACGTGATCTCGCTGCTCGCGCCCTACGTGAACAGCTACCGCCGCTACGTGCGGGACTTCGCCGCGCCGATCAACCTCGAATGGGGCCGCGACAACCGCACCACGGGCCTGCGCGTGCCGATCTCGGGCCCCGAGGCGCGGCGGGTCGAGAACCGCCTGGCCGGCATGGACGTGAACCCCTACCTCGCCATCGCCGCCTCGCTGGCCTGCGGCTACCTCGGCCTGAAGGAGGGCAAGCTGCCGCGGGAGGAATTCACGGGCGATGCCTACAACCGGCCCGAGGACATCCCGAACACGCTGGCCGATGCGCTCTGGAACCTCGGCGAGGCGGCCGACATGCGCAAGGTCCTCGGCGAGGACTTCTGCCGCGTCTACGCCGCGGTCAAGACGCTGGAGAACAAGGAGTTCCTGCAGGTCATCAGCCCCTGGGAGCGCGAGCATCTGCTGCTGAACGTATGAACCTGCTGCACGCCAACGACCGCCCCGGCCGGTATCCGCCCTCGTGGTACGCCGCGACGGTCGAATTGCCGGAACCGCTCCCCGAGCTTCGCGGCGAGACGCGCGCGGATGTCTGCGTGGTCGGCGGCGGCTACACCGGCCTCTCGACGGCGCTGCACCTCGCCGAGCGCGGCTTCGACGTGGCGCTGCTCGAGGCCCAGCGCGTCGGCTTCGGCGCCTCGGGGCGCAACGGCGGGCAGGTCGGGTCGGGCCAGCGGGTGGACGTGGACGAGCTGGAGCGCCGGTTCGGCCGCGAGACGGCGCGGCGGCTCTGGGACTTCGGCGAGGAGGCGAAGGCGCTCGTCCGGCACCTGATCGACCACCACGGGATCCCGGCGAACTGGACCCCCGGGGTGGCACATGCCATGTGGCAGGCGCGCGAGGTGCGCCATGCGCACGAGATCGCCGAGAAGCTCGCGCGCGACTACGGCTACGGCCAGATCGAGCCGCTCGACCGCGAGGGGATGCGGGCGCTCGTCGACAGCCCGGTCTACCAGGGCGGCGCGGTGGACTGGGGTGCGGCGCACATCCATCCGCTGGCCTACGCCCTCGGCCTCGCCGGCGCGGCGCGGAGGGCGGGCGTGCGGATCTACGAGACGAGCGAGGTCCACCGGATCGACGAGGGGCAGGAGGTGGTCGCGCGCACCGGCCGCGGCGCGGTCCGCGCGCGGCACCTCGTGCTCGCCGGCAACGGCTACCTCGGCGGCCTCAACCGCCAGGTCGCGGCGCGCGTGATGCCGATCAACAACTTCATCGTGGCGACGGAACCGCTCGGGGCGCGCGCCGGGACGCTGATCCGCAAGGGCGTCGCCGTGGCGGATTCGAAGTTCGTGGTGAACTACTTCCGGCTCTCGCCCGACGGGCGGCTCCTGTTCGGCGGCGGCGAGAGCTACGGCTACCGCTTTCCCGACATCGCGGCGACGGTGCGCCGGCCGATGGCGCAGGTCTTCCCCGACCTCAGGGACGTGCGGATCGACTACGCCTGGGGCGGCACGCTGGCGATCACCATGACCCGCCTGCCCTTCTTCGCCCGGCCTGCGCCGAACATCCTGTCGGCATCGGGCTACTCCGGGCACGGCGTGGCGCTCGCCACGCTCGCCGGCCGGATCCTTGCCGAGGCGACGGCGGGACAGGCCGAGCGGTTCGACGTGCTGGCGGGCCTGCCCTCGCCCGCCTTCCCGGGCGGCGCGGCGCTGCGCTGGCCCGTCCTCGTCCTCGCCATGACCTGGTATTCGCTGCGCGACCGGCTCGGCATCTGACCGCCGAGGCCGAGAGACCGTCATTGAACTGCCACGAGGCGGGGTTTACAGGTTTCTCGAACGAAAGCTTCAGGAAAGGCGAAGCCAGTGCCCCTCGAGCAGCCCGTCCTCGCGCCGAACGTCTACGACGCCGAACCGATCCCCGAGGCCGCCCGGGCCGAGATCGACCGGCTGCTGCGCTCCGGCGACCTGTTCCGCTACACCTCGGAGGGTGCGCCCGTGGCGCGGCTCGAGGAGGAGTTCGCCGCCCTGATCGGATCGCGCTTCGCGCTGGCGGTATCTTCCTGCTCGGCGGCGCTCTTCCTCTCGCTCAAGGCCCTCGGCCTGCCGCGCGGGGCGAAGGTGCTGATTCCCGCCTTCACCTTCGCCGCCGTGCCCTCGGCCGTCATCCACGCCGACTGCGAGCCGGTGCTGGTCGAGGTCGGGGCCGACTACCGGATCGACCTCGACGACTTCCGGGCGAAGCTCGACGGCGCGGCAGCCGTGCTCATCAGCCACATGCGCGGGCACACCTCGGACATGGACGCCATCATGACCGAGGCGGATGCCCGCGGCCTGCCGGTGATCGAGGATGCGGCCCATTCGCTCGGCACGACCTGGGGCGGACGCAACATCGGCACGATCGGCCGGGTCGGCTGCTTCTCGTTCCAGTCCTACAAGCTCGTCAACGCCGGCGAGGGCGGGATCCTCGTCACCGACGACGCCGACCTGATCGCCCGGGCCGTGATCATGTCGGGCGCCTACGAGCACAACTGGAAGAAGCACGCCGTGCTTCATGCGCCCTTCGCGCGGTGGCAGAACCGGCTGCCGCTCTACAACATGCGGATGCAGAACCTTTCGGCCGCCGTGATCCGGCCGCAGCTGCCCGAGCTTGCCCGGCGCGTCCGCGACGGCCGGGCGAACCACGACCACGTCGCCCGGCGGCTGAACGCGACCGGCATCATGCAGGTGCCGCAGGCGCTGCCGCCGGAGCAGCGCGCGCCGGACTCGATCCAGTTCAACCTGATCGGCTTCCGCGACGACGAGACCCGCGCCTTCCAGGCGGCGGCCAAGGCGCGGGGCGTCTCCGTCCAGGTCTTCGGGATGAGCGAGGACAACGCCCGGGCCTTCTGGAACTGGCAGTTCCTCGGCCCGGTGCCCGAGCTGCCGAAGACACGCGCCATGCTGATGCGCGCCTGCGACTGCCGGCTGCCGGCGCGGCTGACGCGCGCCGAGACCGATGCGATCGCCGATGCGCTCATCGCGGCGGCGGCGGACGTCAAGGGCGCGAAGGCCGCCTGACGCCGGCACGCGCGCAGCGGCGCGGCGCGCCCGGGCCGCCGGCGGGGGGCTCAGAGGACCCGCAGGTGCCCTTCGAGCCAGGGCAGCCGCTCGGTTGCCGGGGCCACCACGAGCTCGCCCAGCAGCCGGCGCAGGCGCGCGGCGGTATCGGCCGGCATGTCGCCGAGGACGCCCCGGCGCGCCGAGAGGGAGATCGTGCGCGACAGCGGCGCGAAGGGCAGCGGCAGGATGTCGGTCGCCTTGCGGAAGCGATGGGCATGCAGCGCGCCGAGCGGGGTCAGGATCGTCCAGCCCGCGCCGGCGGCCACCATGGCCATGATCGCGTGGTAGCTGTCGAGCTCGAACCGCCGCGACAGCGCGAGGTTCTGCCGCGCGAGGTGCGCCGCGATCTGCCGGCCCATGTGGTGGCGCGCCGTGTAGCGGATGAGCGGCAGCGCGTGCGGATCCTCGAGGCTGGCACCCTTCGGAACCGCGGCGACGAAGGGCTCCTCGAGCAGCGGGTGCACCTCCATCCAGTCGGCGGCGGCGCCCATGTCGGCGGCCACCACCACGTCGAGCGCGCGGGTGTCGAGCGCCTCGAGGAGGCGGTGCGAGGGCCCGGTCTCGAGCAGGAAATGGCAGCCCGAGAGCGCATCCGCCATCTCGGCCAGAAGCCGCGGCGTGACGTCCGAATCGAAGTCCTCGATCATGCCCAGCCGGAACTCGGTCAGCCGCGACAGGCTGCCGAGCGCGAGCTCCGCGCGCGCCTGCGCGGCCTCGCTCAGGATCGCCTCGGCCCGCCGCCGGAACACCTGACCGGCCGGCGTGAGCGCGGCGGGCCGCGCGCTGCGGTCCACGAGCTCCGCGCCGAGGGCGGCCTCGAGATTCGAGAGCTGCTGGCTGACGGCCGAAGCCGAGGCGCCGAGCCGACGGGCGGCCGCGGTGACCGAGCCCTCGTCGGCCACGGCGGCGAAGACCTCGATCCCCCAGAGGGTCAGGCGGTGCGCGGTTTCGGCCATGTTGCGCGTCCCTCGGCTTTCGGCGAAGGCTAGGGGCAGGCGCGCACCCATGCAATCGGAGACGGGGATGGCGGAAGCGACCGGACGCTGCCTGTGCGGGGCGGTCAGATATGCCTTCGACGAGGCGCAGGTGCTCTGGCGCGGCTACTGCCATTGCGAAAGCTGCCGGCGCATCACCGGCGCACCGGTTGCCGCCTACTTTGGGGTTGCCGACGGGCACTGGCGCTGGACCGGCACCGAACCGCGGGTGTTCCACTCCTCGCCGGACGTGGAGCGGCGCTTCTGCCGCCGCTGCGGCTCGCCGATCTCCTATGCCTCGCGGCGCGTTCCGGGCGAGATGCACTTCCATGTCTCGACGCTGGAGGACGCGTCGTCATTTCAACCGGAGTTCCATGTATTCTGGCGGGAAAGGCTCCAGTGGTTCCGGCTGGATGACGACCTTCTCCGGTTTCCTGGCGAAAGCCCCGGCGCAATGGATTGAAGCCGGGCGCGGCGCGCGCTAGCGTGGGTCAGATCCACACCGGAAGGACCGTCCAGATGCGCGACTTTGCGCCAAATTCGTGGGAGTCGCGGGCCGACCGCTTCTCGCTCTACGGCTTCACCGACCTGCCCTCGGTGCACGAACGGGGCGCCGTCGTGCTGACCCACGGCAAGGGGCCCTATGTCTACGACGTTCACGGGCGCGAATACTTCGACGCGAACTCGGGCCTCTGGAACATGGTGGCAGGCTTCGACCACCCCGGCCTGATCGCGGCAGCCAAGGCGCAGTACGACCGGTTCCCCGGCTACCACGCCTTCTTCGGCCGCCAGTCGGACCAGACGGTGATGCTGTCCGAGAAGCTGGTGGAAGTCTCGCCGTTCGAGAGCGGGAAGGTGTTCTACACCAACTCGGGCTCCGAGGCGAACGACACCATGGTCAAGATCCTGTGGTTCCTGCACGCCGCCGAGGGCAAGCCGCAGCGCCGCAAGATCCTCACCCGCTGGAACGCCTACCACGGGGTGACCGCCGTCTCCGCCTCGATGACCGGCAAGCCCTACAATGCGGCCTTCGGCCTGCCGCTGCCGGGCTTCATGCACCTCACCTGCCCGCACTACTGGCGCTACGGCAAGGAGGGCGAGACCGAGGAGCAGTTCACCGCCCGCCTCGCGGCCGAGCTCGAGGCGACGATCATCAAGGAGGGCCCCGACACGATCGCCGGCTTCTTCGCCGAGCCGGTGATGGGCGCGGGCGGCGTGATCCCGCCGTCGAAGGGCTACTTCCAGGCGGTGCTTCCGATCCTGCGCAAGTACGGCATCCCGATGATCTCCGACGAGGTGATCTGCGGCTTCGGCCGCACCGGGAACACCTGGGGCTGCCAGACCTACGACTACATGCCCGACGCCATCATCTCGTCGAAGAACCTGACCGCCGGGTTCTTCCCGATGGGCGCGGTGATCCTCGGCCCCGACCTTGCCGAGCGCGTGCAGGCGGCGGCCGAGGCGATCGAGGAGTTCCCGCACGGCTTCACCGCCTCGGGGCACCCCGTCGGCTGCGCGATCGCGCTGAAGGCGATCGACGTGGTGATGAACGAGGGCCTGGCCGAGAACGTGAAGGCGCTTGCGCCACGCTTCCTCGACGGGCTGAAGCGGCTGGCCGACAACCCGAACATCGGCGAATGGCGCGGCGTGGGCCTGATGGGCGCGCTGGAGGCCGTGAAGGACAAGGCCACCAAGACGCCCTTCGACGGCAAGCTCTCGGTCAGCGAGCGGATCGCCAACACCTGCACCGACCACGGGCTGATCTGCCGCCCGCTCGGGCAGGCGATCGTGCTCTGCCCGCCGTTCATCACCACCGAGGCGCAGCTCGACACCATGTTCGAGAAGCTCGAATCCGCGCTCCGGAAGGTGTTCGCCGAGGTCGGCTGACGCTCAACCCTCGGTGCCGACCTTCATCAGGACGAGGCCGGCCACGATCAGTGCCGCCGCGACGAGGCGCGTCGCGGTGGCAGCCTCGCCCAGCATGACGACGCCGAGGACGAAGGCGCCGAGCGTGCCGATGCCGGTCCAGATCGCATAGGCGGTGCCGAGCGGCAGATGCCGCATGGACAGCGTCAGGAGCACGACCGAGCCGATCATGGCGATGATCATGACGGTCGTGGGCACGGGGCGCTGGAAGCCGTGCGAGAGCTTCATCGCGTAGGCCCAGACGACCTCGAGGATACCGGCGCCGAGGAGGTAGACCCAGTGCATCGCGCGCCCGGCCGGCCGGCTACTTGCCGATCTTGGAGAGCTTCTTCTGGAGGTCGGCCACCTGGCGCCTGATTTCGGAAAGCTCGTCGGCCGGGGCCGCGGGGCCCGTCTCGTCGTCCGCGGTCTCGGGTTCCGGGCCGCTCGCCCCCTTCCATCCCGACATCATCTGCTTGAGGAACGCCTCCTGCTGCTTGCGCATCGCCTCGAAGCCGGGAACGGCGTTCATCGGGTTCAGCGCCCCGAGGTTTTCCATCAGCTTCGACTGGCTGTCGCGCAGCATCTCGAAGGACGAGGCCAGGAACTGCGGCACGAAGGACTGCGCCTGCGTGGTGTAGGTGCGGACGAGATCGGTCAGCACGTTGATCGGCAGGACGTTCTCCCCCCGGCTCTCGTGCTCGGCGATGATCTGGAGGAGATATTGCCGCGTCAGGTCGTCGCCGGTCTTGAGATCGACGATCTGCACCTCGCGGCCGGCGCGGATGAAGGCCGCGATGTCCTCGAGCGTCACGTAATCGGACGTCTCGGTGTTGTAGAGCCGGCGGCTGGCATAGCGCTTGATGAGAAGCGGTCCGGTCTTGTCGGCCATGCGCGTGCCCTCCCCTTTGCCCGCGCAGAAAGCCTAGACCGCACGCGCAGAAAAGGAAAGGGCGGGCCGAAGCCCGCGCCCGACAAGGAAAAGGGCGGGCCAAGGCCCGCCCCAGGTTCGCGCTTTACCGGTTGGGAGGCTGCCGGAAGCGCGGAGTTCCCTTCCTTACTTGGCGGCCGCAGCCACCTTCTTGGCGGCCGAGGTCATCTCGTTGGTCGCCTTCTTCATCGCGGCCGAGGCGTCTTCCGAGAAGTCCTTGCCGGCGGCCAGCATCAGCTCGACGGTTTCCATCTGAACCTTCTTCGCGACTTCGGCGAAGGCGGCCATCGTCTCGGCGGCGGCTTCGGCCTGGGCCGAGGCGAAGTCGGTCAGCGCCTTCGTGTACTCGGTGGGTTCGGCCTTCGCCTTCGACACTTCGCCGAGCTTGGCGAGGGTCGACTTCGTCCACTTCGCCGAGATCTCGGTCGACTTGTCGGCGGCTTCCAGCGCCACCTTCGACATCTTCTCGCCGAACGCGGCCGAGGTGCGGAAGGCGTCCTGGAACGCGGCGGCGTCCACCGGGAACGAGGCCATCATGTCCTGGAACATCTTGGTGTAGTCTTGGGTCTTCGCGGCCATTGCGGTCACTCCTGAGGTCTGGGGTCTCGGGGCCGCTCATCGGCCCTTTGCGGATGCAGCATAGATACATGCTGCGTCGCAGCATTTCAAGCCCCCTTGCTGCGGCGCAGCAAAAAAACTTTCGGAGCGAACTCAGGCGTTTGGCTTCTCGACCACGTAGGTGCCGGGAGCGGGCGCGAGAATCGGCCGGCCGCCGGCCCCCGGCACGCGCGCCGGCACGCGGGCACCGGAGCGCCGTGCGAGCCATTCGCCCCAGCGCGGCCACCACGAGCCTTCGTGGCGCACGGCGCCTTCCTGCCAGTCCTCCGGCAGCTCCGGCCAGTCCTCGTTCACGTAGTGGCCGTACTTCCTCTTGGCCGGCGGATTGACGATGCCGGCGATGTGCCCCGACTCGGAGAGGATGAAGGTCTTGTCGCGCGACCCCATCTGGCGGACGCCGTTGTAGCTCGCCTTCCAGGCGGCGATGTGGTCGGTCTCGCAGGCGATCGCGCAGAGCGGGACGCGCACGTCCCGGATCGACAGCGTCTCGCCGAGGATCTCGAACGTGCCCTTCGCGAACCGGTCGTCCTGGCAGAGGCCGCGCAGGTATTCCACGCTCATCCGCGCCGGAAGGTTGGTGGAGTCGCCGTTCCAGTAGAGCAGGTCGAAGGCGGGCGGCGGCTCGCCCATCATGTAGCTGCGGATCGCCGGGCCGTAGATCAGGTCGTTCGAGCGCAGGTAGGAGAACGTCCGGCTCATGAAGAAGGATTCGAGGATGCCCTTCTCTGCCACCTCGCGCTCGATCCCGTCGACGAAGTCGTCGGTCAGGAACACCGCCATCTCGCCCTGGTCGGAGAAGTCGGTGAGCGTGGTGAAGAACGTCGCCGACCGGACCGAACGGTCCTTGCGCTTGTGCATCAGCGCCAGCGTCAGGGCGAGCGTCGTCCCCCCGATGCAGTAGCCGACCGCGTTCACCTTCTCCTCGCCGGTGATCCGCTTCGCCTCCTCGATGGCGGTGAGGTAGCCCTCTTCTATGTAGGTATCGAGGCCCACGTCGGCGTAGGACGGGTCGGGGTTCTTCCAGCTCACCACGAAGAGCGTGAAGCCCTGTTCGACGATCCAGCGGATCAGGGAATTCTGCGGCTTGAGGTCGAGGATGTAGAACTTGTTGATCCAGGGCGGGAAGATGATCAGCGGCGTGGCGTGCACGGTCTCGGTCAGCGGCGCATACTGGATCAGCTCGAACATCCGGTTGCGGAAGACCACCGCGCCTTCCGTCGTGGCGATGTTGCCGCCGACCCTGAAGGCCTCGCGGTCCGACAGCGTGACGAGGAGGTCGCCCTCATTCGATTCGAGGTCGCGCACGAGGTTCTCGAGCCCGTCCACGAGGCTCTGCCCCTCGGTCTCGACCGCCTTCTCGAGCGCATCGGGGTTCGTGCCGAGGAAGTTCGTGGGCGACAGCATGTCGATGATCTGGCGCGAGAAGTACTCGACGCGCTGGCGGTCCTTCGGGTCGAGGTTCTCGAGGCTGGCCACCGCGTTGCGGATCGCCTCGGCCGACATCAGGTACTGCTGCTTGATGTAGTTGAAGTAGGGATGCGTCTCCCACAGCGGGTTGGAGAAGCGCTTGTCCTTGGGCGTCCGGTCGGGCGGGGGCTCGGTGACCTTGCCCTTCACGAGCTGCTGCTGCGCCTCGATGTAGTGCTTCAGCGACTTGCCCCAGTAGCCGATCTGGTGCTCGAGGATCTTCGAGGGGTTCGCCATCATCTCGGCGAAGTAGGCCGAGGCCGCCTTCATGAAGAGATCATGGCTCGGCCCCTGGAGCGCGGGATCGACCTGCCGCTTGCGCGAGATCGCCGCAATCAGACGCTGCGAAAGCTCCTCGACCTTGGCGAGATTCGCATTCAGCCGGTCGACCCCCTCCGAGACTTTCGTAGCGTCGTCCTGCTCCCGTGTTGTCATATTCAAGTTTCCGTCCTACCTTGCAGCCGCAGCATAGCGTCGCCGGGCTGGGGGGCAAAGCGACGATTTCCGGACGCAGTCCGGGGAAGGGGATGGGCCGATGCGGTACATGCTGGCCTATGACTGGATGGAGACCGTCCGCAACACCAGCCAGTGGCTCGGGGCAACCGCGCTTGCTGCGGGGTCCTACCCGCAGACCGGTCTCGCGCTGCACCCCGGCTTCCAGCTCCTCGCGGCCTGGGGCGAGGTGACGGAACGGTCGTTCGCGCGCATGGTGGCCAAGCCCGACTGGGGAATCACCACCATCGTCGGCGAGGACGGGCGCGACCTGACGGTCCATGTCGAGCGCCTGGTCTGCAAGCCGTTCGGCGACCTGATCCAGTTCCGGGTGCCGAAGCGCGCGCCGAAGCCGCGCCGTGTCCTGCTGGTGGCGCCGATGTCGGGCCACTACGCCACGCTGCTGAGATCGACCGTCGCCTCGCTCCTGCCGGACTGCGAGGTCTACATCACCGACTGGCACAACGCCCGCGACATCCCCGTCTCGATGGGCAAGTTCGACATCGAGGACTACACGCTCTACCTGATGGAGTTCATGCGGTTCCTCGGGCCCGACATCCACGTCATCGCGGTCTGCCAGCCCGCGCCGCTCGCCCTCGCCGCAACCGCCTATCTCGCCGAGCTGGAACCCGAGGCGCAGCCGCGCACGCTCACGCTGATCGGCGGCCCGATCGACCCCGACGCGGCGCCGACCGAGGTGACCGACTTCGGCCGCCGCGTGACGATGGGCCAGCTCGAGCACCTCGCGCTCCAGCGGGTCGGCTTCAAGTACAAGGGCGTGGGGCGGATGGTCTATCCCGGCCTCGCGCAGCTCGCCTCGTTCATCTCGATGAACGCCGACCGGCATGGCAAGGCGTTCTTCGACCAGATCCTTCGCGTGGCCAAGGGCCAGGCCGGCGACCACGACAAGCACAACCGCTTCTACGACGAATACCTCGCGGTCATGGACATGACGGCGGAATTCTACCTCTCGACCGTGGAGCGGATCTTCAAGCGCCGCGTGGTGGCGCGGAACGTGTTCACCGTGGCCGGCCACGACGTGGACATCGGCAAGATTACCGACGTGGCGGTGAAGGTCGTCGAAGGCGAGGAGGACGACATCTCCGCACCGGGCCAGTGCCTCGCGGCGCTCGACCTGCTGACGGGGCTGCCCGCCGAGAAGAAGGCGAGCCACCTCGAACCGGGCGCCGGGCATTACGGCATCTTCGCCGGCAAGAGCTGGCGCAACAACATCCGCCCGCTGGTGCTCAACTTCATCGACACGCATTCCGGCCCGCGCGGCCGGAAGATCCGGCTGAGGACCGCCTAGCCGGCCCGCGAGGGCACGGCGAGCCAGCGTGCGAGGGCGGCATTGACGGCCTCGGGCGCCTCGAGCGGGGGCAGGTGTCCCGCCCCCTCGACGACCACGAGTTCGGCCGTGGCGATCAGTTCGGCGAGGAATTCCTGCCGCCTGGGCGGCGTGGCCGTATCCTGCGCGCCCGCAAGGATCAGCGCCGGAGCCTTGAGGTGACGCAGCGCGCGCTGCTGGTCGGGCCGGCGCTGCATCAGGCGCGACTGGCGCACGAAGACCTCCGGCCCGAGATCCTCGGCCATCCGAAGGACGGTTGCCTGGACGGCTGCCCGGTGCGGGCCCGGCGCCAGCGCCGCGAAGGTCGGCAGGGTGCGCACGACGTCGGCCAGCCGCCCCGCCTTGGCCGCAACGATCCCTTCCTCGCGCGCGGCCGCGCTCTGCGGCGTCTCGGCCAGGGCCTCGGCCGCCATCAGCGCGATCCGCGCCACCCGTTCGGGCGCGCGGCCGAGAACCTCGAGCGCGACGACCGCGCCGAGGCCGTGGCCGGCAAGCGCGAACCGGCGCGGCGCGGCCGCGAGCACCTGCGCCGCGACCTCGCCGACCGAGCCTCCGAGATGGGTGGGCGCGACGGCGACCATGCGCTCGGCGGCGAGCGCCTCCACCTGCGCGCGCCAGAGCCGCGAGTCGCACAGCATGCCGGGCAGGAGGACGAGCGGCTCGATCACAGCCGCCCCAGCCAGTCGAGGATCGCCGCGACCGTCGCGTCGGTCGATCCCGGAGAGAGGATGTCGCCCGCGATCACGTGGCTTGCAGGATCGTCGCCCGGAGGCAGGTCGACGACCCGCTCCTCGACCAGCCCGCCCCAGCGCTGCACCATCGCGCGCGTCGCGGCGGGCGAGACGACGCTGTCCTCGGCGGAATAGATGAAGAGCGCCGGGGTGGTCACCCCCGAGTAGTCGAGCCCGCGCGCATGCCGGACCAGCGCCCCGAGGGGGATCAGGGCCCGGGTCGGATAGCGCGTCGTCCAGTAGCGGGCATGGGCCGCGTTGACCGGCTCGAAGCTGCGCTCGTCCCCGGCGACGGCCGGCACCCAGAGCCGCGCGAAGGGCATCGTCAGAAGCGCCGCCGCGGGGTTGCGGATGCGGAAGTTCGGCGAGACGAAGACGATCCCCTTCACGCGGTCGATCAGGCTCGCATCGGTTGCGGCGATTGCCGCAAGGGTCCCGCCGGTCGAGGTGCCGATGACGACCACCTCGCTGCCGATGGCGCGGCCGATCGCCAGCGCCTCGGCCGTGTCCTCCAGCCAGTCCCCCGCGGTGGCCTCGGCGAGCGCCGCTCCGCCACGCCCGTGCCCGGTCAGCCGCGTGAAGTACAGGTTCGCGCCCAGGGCCTGCGCCACACGGTCAGGCAATGGTCGGATTTCTTCGGACGTGGCCGAGAAGCCATGCAGGTAGACGACCGCGACGGGGGTTCTCTCACCCGGGCGGCCGGCCCAGACGATGCGTTTGCCGACACCGGGCGTGATGTCGGAAAACTGCGCTTCCGACTCGGCGAGGAAGGCTTCCAGATCGTCCGGCAAGGCATTCTCGTCGAACGCGATATCGCGGTCGACAGGTTCCGCGGGAGCGAAGAGCCACAGCCCGCCGAAAAGCACGATCAGTGCAAGGATGGCCTGGCCGATGACCCGCGCGAGGACCCGCCTCCTCATGCCTTGCGCTCTCCGCCCGTCGGCCGGGATACCTCCTCGATCGATCGTTCGATAAGTGCAAGGCAATCGGGCGTCGAAAAGCGATGGTCGGCACCCTTCACGAGGGTCAGCCTCACGTCCTCGCCCTGAACGTGGTCGAGAAGGCGCAGTGCAACCGCCGGCGCGACGTCGGCATCGGCCGTGCCCTGCAGGAACCGGGTGGCACAGGGCAGGGCCAGGGGCGTCCGCAGGACGAGCCGCTGCCGCCCCTCCTCGATCAGCCGCCGCGTGATGACATACGGCTCCTCGGAGTAGTCGGAGGGCAGCTCGACCCGGCCCCGTTCGAGAAGCGCCCGGCGCTGGCCTTCGTCGAACCCGGCCCACATGCCGTCCTCGGTGAAGTCCGGGGCGGCGGCGACCGTCACGAGGCCCGCGACCTTCTCCGGCCAGTCCCGCGCGATGAGGAGCGCGATCCAGCCGCCCATCGACGAACCGACGAGCACGGCCGGCCCCTCGACAAGACCCAGCACGGCACGGGCGTCCTCCAGCCAGTCGCCGATGCAGCCGTCCTCGAATGCGCCCGAGGACTGCCCGTGCCCGGAATAGTCGAAGCGCAGGAAGGCGCGGCCCTGCGCCTTCGCCCAGGCCTCGAGATGCAGGGCCTTGGTGCCTTCCATGTCCGACCGGAAGCCGCCGAGGAACACCACGCCGGGACCGTGCCCCTGCGTCCGGTGGAAGGCGATCCGACGGCCCTGCGGCGTGAGAATGGAATCTGGCCCGTTCAAGTCCTGCCTCCGCGCCCTGCTATAGCGCGGCCTGCCGCCGGAGTGAACCGCGGCACCCGGCCGCGAGGACACATCCCCCGCCGGGGGCGGAGATCCGCCGCCCACCGTGCCCGGGAGGGCGGTTGACAATGCCCCGCGGCCGGCGCATGGAGCCCGGCACATACCCGCAACCGGGCGTTCCGTGGGCGCCGAACCGACGAGGAGCAAGGCCGATGGCCGAGATTTCCCTGACCTTCCCCGATGGCAACGTGCGTCGCTATCCGGCCGGGACCACCCCTGCCGAGGTGGCAGCCTCGATTGCGCCCTCGCTCGCCAAGGCCGCCATCTCGGCCCGCGTGAACGGCGCCCACTGGGATCTCGCCTGGCCCATCGAGAACGACGCCGCCATCTCGATCAACACGATGAAGGACGACGGCCCGGCGCTGGAACTGATCCGCCACGACCTGGCCCATGTCATGGCGCGCGCCGTGCAGGAGATCTGGCCCGACGTGAAGGTGACCATCGGCCCGGTGATCGAGAACGGCTGGTATTACGACTTCGACCGCGCCGAGCCCTTCACGCCCGAGGACCTCGGCGCCATCGAGAAGCGGATGCGCGAGATCATTGCCCGGCGCGACCCGGTGACGACCGAGGTCTGGGACCGCGACCGCGCCATCGCCTACTACCGGGCGAACAACGAGCCCTACAAGGTCGAGCTTGTGGAGGCGATCCCCGAGGGCCAGCCGATCCGCATGTACTGGCACGGCCACTGGCAGGACCTCTGCCGGGGCCCGCACCTCCAGCACACCGGCCAGCTTCCGGCCGACGGCTTCAGGCTGATGAACGTGGCCGGCGCCTACTGGCGGGGCGACAGTTCGCGCCCGATGCTCCAGCGCATCTACGGCGTCGCCTTCCGCAACCGCGAGGATCTCAAGGCGCACCTGACCATGCTGGAGGAGGCCGCGAAGCGCGACCACCGCAAGCTCGGCAAGGAAATGGAGCTCTTCCACTTCCAGGAGGAAGCGCCCGGCATGGTGTTCTGGCACCCCAACGGCTGGGCGATCTACCGCGCGCTGGAAGACTACATGCGGCGCCGCCTGACCGCCGCGGGCTACAGGGAGATCAGGACGCCCCAGGTGGTGGACCGCAAGCTCTGGGAGGCGTCCGGCCACTGGGACAAGTACCGTGAGAACATGTACATCACGGAAATCGACGAGGAGCACGCCAACGAGAAGCGCATCAATGCGCTGAAGCCGATGAACTGCCCCTGCCACGTGCAGGTCTACAACCAGGGCATCAAGAGCTACCGCGACCTTCCGCTGAGGCTGGCGGAGTTCGGCTCCTGCCACCGCTACGAGGCGCACGGCGCGCTGCACGGGCTGATGCGCGTGCGCGGCTTCACGCAGGACGATGCGCACATCTTTTGCACCGAGGACCAGATCGCCGACGAATGTGCGCGGTTCATCGACCTGCTCTCGACCATCTACCGCGACACGGGCTTCACGAAGTTCGACATCAAGCTGTCCACCCGGCCCGAGGTGCGGATCGGTTCCGACGACCAGTGGGACAGGGCCGAGGCGGCGCTGGAGAAGGCGATCCTCACGGTCCGCAACGACTTCGTCGTGGACCCCGGCGAGGGCGCCTTCTACGGCCCCAAGCTCGACTTCAAGCTGACCGACGCGATCGGGCGGGAATGGCAGTGCGGCACCTTCCAGGCCGACTTCCAGCTGCCCGAGCGGCTGGGCGCGAGCTATGTCGGAGCGGACGGCGAGAAGCACCGCCCGGTGATGCTGCACCGCGCGATCCTGGGGAGCTTCGAGCGGTTCATCGGCATCCTGATCGAGAACTACGCGGGCAAGCTGCCGATGTGGCTCGCGCCCCGGCAGGTGGTCGTGGCCTCGATCGTGTCGGACGCCGATCCCTTCGTGCGCGAGGTGGCGGCTGAGCTGACGGCGCGCGGGCTCCGCGTCGAGGCCGACACGCGCAACGAGAAGATCAGCTACAAGGTGCGCGAGCATTCGCTCGCCAAGGTCCCGGTGATCCTCGCCATCGGCCAGCGCGAGGTCGAGGAACGCACCGTCTCGCTGCGCCGCCTGGGCGAGACCGCCTCCGAGACCCTGCCGCTCGACGAGGCGGTGGCGCGCCTTGCCGCCGAGGCCGCGCCGCCCGACTTCGCGGCCTGAGCGTTACCAGCGCAGGACGCGGGCGCCCGCCGCGGCGCCCGCAAGCGCCACGATCCCGATGCCGAGGCTGTACCAGACGGCGTAGAAGAGCGGCGAATCCTCGGTGCAGAACAGCGAGTAGAGCGCCGTGGCGAGCCCTGCGGCGGCGAGGCCCGCCAGCGCCCCCGCGCGGGCCGGATGCTCGGGCGCGCCGTGGCGCAGCACCGTCAGCAGACCCGCCAGGATCGGCGCGGAGAGAAGCGCGATCGACGGCAGGCAGACGTGGATCGAGTGGCCGACGAAGGCCGTGAGCCGTTCCCCCGCCGGGGTCAGGACGAAGGCGCCCGCCAGAAGCAGCGCGGCAAGCGCCGGCACCGCCAGGACGGACCGTCCGGCGGCACCCGGCGCCGCTCCGGGCCGTGCCGCGCGCCGGGCAAGGACGAAGGCCAGAGCTGCCAGCGTCAGCGGCAGCAGTGTCTTGGCGGCCACCACCGGGTTGCCTGTCGCGGGGGCAAGGTCGGGCCTCGGCCCGTAGACCAGCGCGAAAACGCCCACCGCCACCGCCACCCCGGCCGCCAGCGCCAGCCAGGCCCGCCCGTCCGGGCGCGGGGCGACCGGCTCGGCCGCGAGGCGCGCGATCAGCTCCTCGGTCCTCATTCCTGGGCCTCCCCGCCTGCACCAACCCTCTGGCGCAGCCGCGACATGGCCCGGTGGTAGGCCACCCGCACCGCCCCTTCGGTCATGCCCAGCGCCACCCCGACCTCGGCGGCGCTCGCGCCCTCCACCCCGATGGCGCGCACGATGCGGGCCGAGCGGTCGTCGATCCCGCCCAGAAGCGCGGCGAGGTCGCGGGCGGCAAGGGCCTCGCCCCCGCCCTCGGCCGCGAGGCCCGCGGCCACGTCGTCGAGCGGCACCGCAGGCCGCCCGCGCCGTCGCCAGGCGTCGGCCGTCTTGTAGCGCGCGATGGCATAGACCCAGGGCGCGACCGGATCGGCCTCGCGCCAGGTGTGCCGTTTCGCGTGGATCGCCAGGAGCACTTCCTGCACCGTGTCCTCGACCTCCTCCGGCCGCCCGCCCGAGCGCGCGGCCACGATCCTGCCGATCACCGGCGCCGCATCGCGCAGGAAGGAGGCATAGGCCGCCCCGTCGCCGCGGTTCGCACGGCGGAGCAGGTCGGCCCAGCGGTCCTCGCGGTCAGACATCCGCCCTGTCCATTCGCTGCGCGCAGCGGCGACGTTACACGGGGCCCGCGGAAATCGCAGCCGGCCATCACCCTTTCGTGACGCCGGTAACGGCGACCGCTAGAATGGCGAACTGGCAGGGAGCGGATGCCCGGACGGCGCCCGCAGACCACATTCGGGAGAACGCCATGTCGCACCACACCAGAAGCCTAGCCGCCGCCGGCGCGATCGCCGCCGCCTTCACCGCCCACTTCGCCGCGCCTGCCGGGGCGCAGGAGATGGAAAAGTGCTACGGCGTCGCGCTTGCCGGCCAGAACGACTGCGCCGCCGGACCCGGCACCACCTGCGCCGGAACCTCGAAGATCGACTACCAGGGCAACGCCTGGAAGCTCGTTCCCGCCGGCACCTGCGTCACGATGGAACTGCCGGAAGGCCGCACCGGCTCGCTCGAGCCGCTCGACCGCGACCTGCCGGCCTGACACTTTGCGCGGCCACCCGTCCTTCCGGTGGCCGCCCGCCCCCATCCGAGGCCCGACGCATGCTTGACCATCCGCGCAGGACGCTTCCCGACCGGGCCGGCGTCGGCTTCAAGCCCCAGCACTTTTCCGACATTCTCGAGGCCCCCGGACCGGTCGAATGGGTCGAGATCCATGCCGAAAACTACATGGGCGCGGGTGGCCGCCCGCTGGCACAGCTGCGCGCGCTCGCCGAGCGGTTCCCGGTCTCCCTGCACGGGGTCGGGCTCTCCATCGGCGGCGAGGGGCCGCTCGACGCCGACCACCTCGCGCGCCTCCGGACGCTTGTCGGCTGGCTCGATCCGGCGAGCTTTTCCGAGCACCTGGCCTGGTCCAGCCACGAAGGCGCCTACCTCAACGACCTTCTGCCGCTGCCCTACACGGGCAAGACCCTCGCCCGGGTGGCACGCCACATCGACGAGGTCCAGGAGGTGCTCGGCCGGCGGATGCTGCTCGAGAACCCGTCGAGCTACCTCGCATTCGCCGAGTCGACCTGGTCGGAGACCGACTTTCTCGCCGAACTCGCCCGCCGGACGGGATGCGGCCTCCTGCTCGACGTCAACAACGTCTTCGTCTCGGCGGTGAACCTCGGGACGGACCCGCGCGCCTACATCGCCGCCTTTCCGCTCGACCGGGTCGGCGAGATCCACCTCGGCGGCCACGACGCGGACGCCGACGAGACGGGCGCGCCGCTCATTATCGACAGCCACGGCCGCCCCGTGGCCGATCCGGTCTGGGCGCTCTTCGCCGAGGTGGTCGCCGCCGCCGGACCCAGGCCGACGCTCATCGAGTGGGACACCGACGTGCCCGCCTGGCCCGTGCTGCGGGCCGAGGCGGAGCGGGCCGCGCAGGTGCTGGCGGGGGCGCCGGCATGACCGGACATGGCGCCTTCCTGCGCGCTCTCCTCGACCCCGCGGCGGCCGTGCCCGCAGGGCTTGCCGGCCCGGACGGCGGCCCTGCGGACCGCCGCTTCGCGGTCTACCGCAACAACGTGGCGGTCGGGCTGACCGAGGCGCTCGAGGCCGCCTTCCCCATCGTCCGCCGCATCGTCGGCGACGACTTCTTCCGGGCCATGGCCGGAGTGTTCCTGCGCGAGCACCCGCCCGACAGCCCCTGCCTCGCGCGCTACGGCGCGGCCATGCCGGAATTCCTCGCCCGGTTTCCGCCGACCGCCCGCCTCGGCTACCTGCCCGATGTCGCGCGGCTCGAGAACGCCCTCCGCCGGGCCTATCACGCCGCCGATGCCGCACCGATCGGCCCCGCCGACCTGCCCGCGGCGGCAGGGCTCGCGACGGCCCGCGTGACCCTCGCGCCGGCCGTCGCGGTGATCCGCTCGCGGGCGCCGCTCTTCGGGATCTGGCGCTTCAACACCGGGGCGGACGCGCCGAAGCCCGGCGCCGGGCCGGAGGATGTGCTGGTGACGCGGCCCGGCTTCGACCCGCAGGTGGACCTGCTGCCGCTGGGCGGCGCCGCGTTCGTGGAGGCGCTCGGCCGGGGCGCACCGCTGGCCGAGGCCGCGGCCGAAGCCGGCGCGGCCGGCGTGGAGCCCGTGCTCCGCCTGCTCCTGTCGCGCGCGGCCCTCGTCGGGCTCCGGTCCGCAGACCCGCCGTGCTGACCGCGCTCCTCCGCCGCTCCGACGCGCTCGCCTGCACGGCGTCCGCCGCCGCGCCGTGGGTTCTTCCGACGCTGGCCCGCCTCCTCTTCGCCGGGGTGCTCCTCGTGCCCTACTGGAGTTCCGCCGCAACCAAGCTCGACGGCCTGCTGACGCCTTCGGTCGGGGCCTACGCGCAGATCCTCCCGCGCGCGATGGAGGCCGCCGGCTTCGACGTCTCCCGCCTCACGGTGGCGCACCGGGCCGTCGTGCTCCTCGGCAGCTGGGCCGAGGCAATCCTGCCGGCGCTCCTGATCGCGGGGCTTCTGACGCGCCTCGCCGCGCTCGGCATGATCGGGTTCGTCCTCGTGCAGTCCTGGGTGGACGTCCGCGGCCACGGCCTTGCGGCGGCGGATGTCGGCGCCTGGTTCGACGCCGATCCCTCGGCGATCCTTCTCGACCAGAGGGCGCTCTGGCTCTTCCTGCTCGCAGTCCTCGCCGTGATGGGCGGCGGCCCCGTCTCGGCCGACCGGATGCTTGCGCGATTCCGCTCAAGCCCGGCGAAGCCCTTGAATTTTTCGCCGGTTACGCCATCCTTCGGCGCGCGAACACAGACTTTCACGACCGCCTCCTTCCCAAAGGCGCCGGATGACTTGGAAGACCTGGCCGCCCCCCTGCGGCATGTCGCCCCGGGGGAAACCGAAGAAGGAGACGCGGGACCATGCCGACAGGCACCGTGAAGTGGTTCAACTCGACCAAGGGCTACGGCTTCATCGCCCCGGACGATGGCGGGAAGGACGTGTTCGTCCATATCTCGGCGGTCGAGCGTGCCGGCCTCAAGGGTCTGAACGACAACCAGAAGATCGCCTACGAGCTGCAGTCGGGGCGTGACGGTCGGTCGTCGGCCTCGGACCTCAAGCTGCTCTGAGCCGGTCCTTCCGAAATCCAGGTCGGCCCGCCCTCCGGCGGGCCTTTCCATTTCGAGGCGACGTGTGCCTGCGGGCTCGGGGGCAGATTGCTTCGCAACGCCGACCAGTCAGCGAATCCCTTTGCGACCGTTGCCTCGGTCTGCTCGATCGCGTGGAGCACAGGCAGGATAGACGGCTTCCGCTTCGGGCCCTGGAGCACTCGGGGCGCGGGTGCGAATCCCCGGGCTGGGCGCCTCGTGCGGGCGGCGCTTCCGGCGGCCGCGGCGATAGCCCCTGCCGCCCGCAAGGTCGGCGATCCGTGCACGGCAGAGCATCAATGCGGGCCTCGGGGTCCGACTGGAACGTCCCCGGCAACCTTACCTGTCCGTAAAGCCACGTGGCGCCGGAGGCCGCTCGATAGTAGGCTTCTGACGTTGCCTGAGTTCATTCTTTTCCGAGTCCCATTTCAGCGCGTGACGAGTGAGCGTTTACCGGAAGCTTGTTTCCGCAGGGCCCGAGGTGGGGCGGGTCTCTGCGGGAAGAGCACCGAACGAGGCGGCACATCGCGGTTGCGGAAGGCTTCCCTTCTGACCCTCGCTGCCTGCGCATCGCGCCCCTCAGCGGCGCCCGTCGAGCCTGCCGAACTCCGACTCCAGCAGCCGCGAGAGTTTCTGCGCCGCGCCCCGCAGTGCCTGCGCCGGGTCGGCCGCGTCGTGGGTGACGGCGAGCGGCCGCATCCCCTCAGGGCGCGCCTCCATCGCGCAGCGGATGTCGTCGGACCCGCCCTTTGCCGCCGAGTTCTGGTCGCTCAGATGCACCTCGACGCGCGTCAGCCGGCCGGCGAAGCGCCCGAGCGCGCGGCCGACCTCCTCGCGCGCCGCAGCCTCCAGGGCCTCGCCCGCTTGGATCTGGTTCGCGGTGTTGAACTGGATGTCCATGCATGCCTCCGTCTGATCCGGCAAGGGAAGCGTCCGAGGGCGGCGGGCGGTTCCCTCGCCGCCGCGCAGCAGCGGGCGGCTTGCGGCGGACGGGCCGGCAGGGCGCGCGCGCCGGGCCGGCCGACCCCGCCCCTCAGACGAGGTTTGCGATCCTTTCCATCTCGGCCGCATCCGCATCGGTCGGCGTGCGCTGCCGGTTGCGGAAGGAATACTGAAGGGTGATCGCCTTCCTCCACTCCTCGGCGAGGCTGCTCGGGCCCCGGATCTCGCCGTCGTCCGCCATGGCCTTCCGCCACCAGGCTCCGGGACAGCGCGAGCACCGCTACCCTCCCCACACCTCCGCGAACTCCCGCCATTCGCCCTTGCTCATGCCCGAGGTCTCCTGCGTGACCGTCTCGCCGGCGAGGCGGCGCCTGAGGCATTCCACCGCCTTCGCGCTCAGCGTCACGCCGCCCAGGCGATAGTCCTCGAACGCCTTCCAGGCGAGCGGCACCCAGTCCCTCACCACGGCGCAGATCGCCTCGGCATAGACGCGGATCTCGTACTGGGCGTGGGCGTCGGCCCTGAGCCGCAGGAAATGGAACAGGTTATGCAGATCGGTCTTCCAGTACCACTGCGTGTAGACGTTCATCGGCAGGTTCATCCGGGCAAGTTCTCGCGCGAGGCCCTGCTGGCCCTCCTGCGAGAGCATCTGCTCGTAATGGTCGTAGCACCGCGCCGCGTCGCCCTTGAGGATCTCGAGCACCCGCGCCGCCTCCTCGCCCTCGAGCAGCGCGCCCCGGCCCTGGTTGTTCACGGTGGACTGCGCCGCGAGCGCGTCGGGCGCGGGAATGTAGAACTCCCGGTCGAGGATCGAGTAGCGGGCGGAGTATTCGTTCACGTTGGCGGTGCGGTGGCGGATCCACTGGCGGGCGACGAAGACCGGCAGCTTCACGTGGAGCTTGACCTCGCACATCTCGAAGGGGGTGGAGTGCCAGTGCCGCATCAGGTAGCGGATCAGCCCCTCGTCGTTCGAGACATGCTTCGTGCCGGCGCCGTAGCTCACGCGCGCGGCCTGCACGATGGCCGCATCGTCGCCCATGTAGTCGATCACCCGGACGAAGCCGTGGTCGAGCACCTCGTGCGCGCGGTAGAGATGGGCCTCCATGCCCTCGGACACCGCACGCAGCGTCGGGCGCGGCGCGGCGCGGAGCGCCTCGATCTCGGCGGTCTGCTCGGGCGTGAGGGGCATGGCGGCATCCTCCGGCAGGGATGAGTCGGGAGACCACTATAGATTGGGGCTCGAGCCCAGTGAACCACCAGATGGCGGTGGGCTGGCAGCGATCGCCGGTCGTGCTAGGCTTTCCGGAAAGCCATGGGAGGATGCCTTGAAGATCCGCTACCTGCACACGATGGTCCGCGTCCTGGACCTGGAGAAGTCGATCGCCTTCTACCGCCTGCTCGGGCTGGAGGAGACGCGCCGCTACGACAACGAGGGCGGGCGCTTCACGCTGGTGTTCATGGCGCCGCCGGGGCAGCCGGAATGCCCCGTGGAACTCACCTACAACTGGGACGGCGACCCCGGCCTGCCCTCCGACAGCCGGCACTTCGGGCACCTCGCCTATGCGGTCGAGGACATCTATGCGATGTGCGCGCATCTCCAGGCCAACGGCGTGACCATCAACCGCCCCCCGCGCGACGGCAGGATGGCCTTCGTGCGGTCGCCCGACAACATCTCGGTGGAGCTTCTCCAGATGGGCGATGCCCTGCCGCCGCAGGAGCCCTGGGCCTCGATGCCCTCCGTCGGGCATTGGTGAGGGCGCTCGCGCTCCTGATGATGACGGCGGCGCCGGCCGACGCCTGCCGGCTGGCGCTGGCGCTGGGGTTCGACGTCTCCTCCTCGGTCGATGCGGCCGACTACGCGATCCAGCGCGACGGGATCGTGGCCGCGCTCGCCGCGCCCGAGATCCGCCGGGCGTTCCTCGAGCCGGGGGAGCCGGTGGCGCTGGCCGTGTTCGAGTGGGGCGGGAGGCAGCACCAGCGGCTGGTGGCGGACTGGGTGCTGGTGGCAAGCGGCGCCGACCTCGACCGCGTGGCGGCAGCCGTCGCGGCGGGCACCGACCTGAGGCTCTGGGAGCCCACCGCCATCGGCGCGGCGCTCGCCTATGCGCTCGACCTCTTCGGTTCGGCGCCGCCCTGCGCGGCGCGCACGCTCGACCTCTCGGGCGACGGGCGCAACAACGACTGGCTCGCGCCGGGCCGGGTCTACGCGCGGGAGGACTTCGGCGACATCGTGGTCAACGGGCTCGCCATCGGCGGCCACGAGGCCGACATCGCGGCCTACTACGCCGCCGAGGTGATCCGCGGGCCGGGCGCCTTCGTCGTGCCCGCGCGGACCCACGCGGATTTCCCGCCCGCGATCCGCCGCAAGCTCGAGCGCGAACTGTCGGGGCCGGTGCTGGGCGGCCTGCCCGCGGCCGCCGACCGGGGCTGAGCCGGTGCGGCGGCGCCTCGCCCTCGCCGCGGCGCCGGCGCTCGCCGCGCTCGCGGCCGGGGTGCCGGCGGGCGCGCAGGATGCCTGCCGGCAGGGGCTGGTCCTTGCGATCGACGTCTCGGCCTCGGTCGATGCGCGCGAGTATCGTCTCCAGTCCGACGGGCTTGCCTGGGCGCTGCGCGACCCGGAGGTGCGGCAGGCGTTCCTGCTGCGGCCCGAGGCTCCGGTCTGGCTTGCGGTGTTCGAGTGGTCGGGCGCGACCTACCAGCGCATCGTGGTCGGCTGGACGGCCGTCACCGGCGAGGCGGTGCTCGACCGCGTGGCCGGCATGATCGAGGCGAACCCCCCGCCGCCGGAGCAGACCACGACCGGGATCGGCGCCGCGATGCTGTTCGCGGCCGACCTCATCGCCGAGGGCCCGCCCTGCGCGAGCTGGACGCTCGACATCTCGGGCGACGGGCAGAACAACGACTGGCCGCGCCCGGAGGAGGCGCGCAACGACCCGCGGCTTGCCGGGGTCACGATCAACGGGCTGGTGATCGGCGCGGACTTTCCGATCGACCATGCGCTGAACCCGAACCGCATGGGGGCGCTGACGACCTACTACCGCAACCGGGTCATCAAGGGGCCCGGCGCCTTCGTGGAGACGGCGGACGATTTCCGCGACTTCGGGCCGACGATGCGGCGCAAGCTGATCCGCGAGCTTGCCAACATGATCGTGGGGGACGCCGGCCTGCCCGAAGGCAGCGGCGACCTGCCCGGCCGGCGCGGGGTTCCGCGGGCCGAGTGGCCTCGGGGGTCAGTAGATGTAGCGGATCTGGTCGGACCAGAAGCGCTCCAGCAGGCGGAGCGAGGCCGCCACGCCCTCGAGCCGCTCGGCCCCTAGCGTGCCGCGCGCGGCAAGAAGCCCGCAGTGGCGGTCGAACAGCGTGGCGACCACCGTGCGCACCCCGCGCCCCTTCTCGGTCAGCCGCACCCGGACGGAACGCCTGTCGCTTTCGCACCGCTGGTGGTGCATGTAGCCGAGTTCGACGAGCTTCTTGAGGTTGTAGCTGACGTTCGAGCCCTGGTAGTAGCCGCGCGTCCTGAGCTCGCCCGCCGTGACCTCGTGCTCGCCCACGTTGAACAGGAGGAGCGCCTGGACGGCGTTGACCTCGAGGATGCCGAGGCGCTCGAACTCGTCCTTGATCACGTCGAGCAGCAGGCGGTGCAACCGCTCGATCAGGGCCAGCGTCTCGAGATAGCCGGGCTGGACACCCGGCCGCTCCACCGCATGGACGGGTGCGTTCATCGTCATGCTGGCCTCCGCCGTGGTCCGGTCCCTGGCGGCGGAACTTGCTGGGAAAGCGCGAATATTCCGTTAAGGCGCCCGGTCCGGGCGGAGTGCCCCCTGCGCGATCCGCTCGATCAGCGGCGCGTAGCGCGGCGGCGGGGCCGCGGCGCCCGAGACCCAGGCGTAGAGGTCGTGGTCGTTCTCGGAAAGGAGCGCGTCGTACCGCGCAAGGTCGTCCTCGCCCAGCGCCGCGAGACCCTCGTCGGCGAAGCGGCCGAGGATCAGGTCCATCTCGCGGATGCCGCGCCGCCATGACCGCATCCTGAGCCGCTTGAGGCGCGTCGCCGCCGCTTCGGTCACGGCTGCGGCTCCGCCTGCCGGAGCCGCTTCTCGATCTGGCCGACACGGTCTGCCATGCGGCCCAGCTCGGCACGCAGCAGCCGAAGGTCGATCATCAGGGCTGCGGCCTGCGGTGCCGGGCCGGACACGTTTTCGGGGTCCGGCACGCCGTCGCCCCGCCCCGTAAGCAGCCACATGAGCGAGACGTTCAGCATCCCGGCCAGCATCTGAAGCCGGTTCGCGCGGGGCTCGGTGCGGTCGTCCTCCCACGCCCTCACTGTCGAATGCCGGACGCCCAGCCGTCGTGCAAGCTCTTCCTGCGTAAGCCCTGCCGCCTCGCGGGCCCCCGCGATGCGGTCGCCCATCGTCGCCTGTTCCTCGCTGAACCAGTCGGTCACCGGCCTTGTCCTCCGTCTTGTTTCGCCATGCGGCCAAGCCTAAAGGGGATGGCGCCCGACATCAAACAGCAGGCACCCGCCAGATGGCTTTCCTCTCCGACGCGCTCGCGCGCGTGAAGCCCTCGCCCACCGTCGCGCTGACCGGACGGGTGGCCGAGATGCAGGCGGCGGGCCGCGACGTGATCGGCCTCGGCGCGGGCGAGCCCGACTTCGACACGCCTGTGAACATCCGCGAGGCGGCCAAGCGCGCGATCGACGCCGGCCGCACCCGCTATACGGCCGTCGACGGCATCGCCGAACTCAAGGCAGCCATCTGCCGAAAGTTCGCCCGCGAGAACGGGCTGAGCTTCACGCCCGCCGAGATCAGCGTGGGCTCCGGCGGCAAGCAGGTGCTCTGGAACGCGCTCCTGGCCACGCTGAACCCCGGCGACGAGGTGGTGATCCCCGCACCCTATTGGGTGAGCTATCCCGACATGGTGCTGATGGCGGGCGGAACGCCGGTGATCGTCGCGGCGACGATGGACGCCGGCTTCAAGGTCACGCCCGAGCAGATCGCGGCCGCGATCACGCCGCGGACGAAGTGGATCCTGTTCAACTCGCCGTCCAACCCCACGGGCGCGGCCTACACCGAGACCGAGATCCGCGCCCTGACCGACGTGCTGATGCGCCATCCGCACGTCTGGGTCATGGCCGACGACATCTACGAGCACCTCGTGTTCGACGGCTTCGCCTTTGCCACCGTGGCCGGGGTCGAGCCCCGCCTCCGCGACCGGACGCTCACCGTCAACGGCGTCTCGAAGGCCTATGCGATGACGGGCTGGCGCATCGGCTATGCCGGCGGGCCGGCGGAGCTGATCCGGGCGATGGCCAAGGTCCAGTCGCAATCGACCTCGAACCCCTGCACCGTCAGCCAGTGGGCAGCCGTCGAGGCGCTCGACGGCCCGCAGGACTTCCTTGCGCCGCACCGGGCGCTGTTCCAGCGCCGCCGGGATCTGGTGGTCGCAGGGCTGAACGCGGCCCCCGGCATCGAATGCCCGGTGCCCGAGGGGGCCTTCTACGTCTACCCCTCGATCGCGGGCTGCATCGGGAAGGTCTCCGCCGGCGGCGCGCGCATCACCGACGACGAGGCCTTCGCCAGGGCGCTCCTCGACGAGACGGGGGTCGCCGTCGTGCACGGGGCGGCCTTCGGCCTCTCGCCGCACTTCCGCGTCAGCTACGCCACGTCCGATGCGGCGCTCGCCGAGGCCTGCGCCCGGATCCGCAGGTTCTGCGAAGGGCTCCGCTAGGCGCCGCCGGCGGGGGCTTTGACAGTGCCGCGCGGGGTTTCTACGGTGCGCGCGGCAACCTCAGGCGCGAGCCCCGGAATGTCCGACCTTCCTCCCTACTACTTCCGGGTGCGCGAGAACGGCGCACTGGTGTTCCGCGTCGATGACGGCAACCGCTCGCGCCGGGTGGAGCTCGAGCCGATCGCCTCGGTCAACATCCGCAGCGGCGAGGTGAAGCCCCAGGGCGAACGCGCGCTCGGACCCGAGGACATGGCGGCGATCGAGGCCTGGATGGCCCGGCGGCGCGAGACGCTCGCGGCCCGCGACGTCGACGACATCCTGCGCACCGTCGATCACCTGAACCTCACCGCCCACTGGGCGCAGTCGCGCGCCACCGACGCCCAGCTCGAGGCCGTGACCGACACGCTGCTGCTCGCCATGCACGATCTGCGGTCCGTCCTTGCCCGGAAGAAGGCCGACCGCGTCCTGAAGGCCCGCAACGGCGCCGGCGACACGCCCTAGGCCGGGCGCGGCGCCTCCTCGTCCTTCAGCAGCATGACGAGCGCGAGCGCGGTGAACGCCACGCCCGCCGCGACGAGCGCCGGCGGGGCGGGACGGCCGAGCGCGATCTCCCACAGGATCACCCAGGACGGCGTCAGGTAGGTGTAGGCCATGACCTTGGCCGAGGGCAGGCGCAGCGTCGCATACTGCAGGAGGACGAAGGTCGCCGCCGAGGCGAAGAGCGCGAGGTAGACAAGCGTCGCCCAGACGAAGGGGCCGAGCCCGGCCCAGTCGGTCGCGGCGATCTCGGCCCACCCCCAGGCCGTCACCAGGAGGAGCGCCGCCACCATCATGCCGAGCGAGAACACGACCGGGTTCTCGCCGCGGTTCAGCCGGCGCACCAGCGGCGTGTAGGCGGCATGGGCGACGCAGCCCCAGAAATAGACGACCTCGCCCCGGCCGACGTCGAACGCGGCCAGCGCGCCAAGGTCGGCGCGGAAGATCACCCAGAGCGCTCCCGCCGCCCCGAGCGCCAGCGCCGCGGCCATGCGGGCGGTCGTCACCTGCCGCAGGAACAGCCAGCCGAAGCCTGCCGACATCACCGGCGTCAGCGTGAACACCGCCGCGGCCGAGACGGCAGGCGCGGTCTTCAGCCCCTCGAACATCAGCACGAAGTAGAGCCCGAAGAGCAGGCCGAGAACGAGGTAGCGCCACGGGGCCCGCAGCGCGCTGCGCGGGATCCCGGTGGTGGCCAGCGCCAGGGCCCCGATCACCGCGATCGCGATCAGGAAGCGCGCGAAGGTGACGGCGAGCGGGTCGATCTCGTTGGCGATCATCGTGCCGAGCGAGAAGGATCCCGCGACCAGCCCCGAGAAGGCGAGCATCGCGAGGTGTCCGCGCAGCGCCTCGGCCCGGGCAGAGGGGCGGGCCGCCCGCCCGGAGGCAGGAGGGTCGTCGGCGCGGCGGCTCAGATCTCGCCCCACGACCTGGCCGCATCCTTCAGATGGGCAAGGAACGCCTGCACCTTGGTCGTCCGGTGCAGGTCGACATGCGTCACGAGCCAGAGCGGCGGCGCCCATTCGGGCCGCGGCGGAAGGACCTCGACCAGGCCCGGATCGGGCGCCGCCTCGAACACCGGCAGGAACCCGATGCCCGCGCCCGCCCGCACCGCGTCATGCATCGCCGGCAGGCTCGAGGTGCGCCAGGTGACCGCCTCCGGCGGCACGCTGTCGCGCAGCCAGCGCAGGAACGGCGCCGGGCTGCGATCTCCGTCCTCGCCGACGAAGCGATGCCCGGCAAGGTCGTCCTCGCCCCGCGGCAGACCGTGGCGCTCGGCGTAGCCGCGCGCGGCATAGAGCGCGTAGCGCAGCCGCACGAAGGGCTGGACCACGTTGTCGGGCTGGTCGGGCGCCGCGCCGGCACGGATCGCGACATGCGCCTCGCCGTATTCCAGCCGGAACAGCCGTTCGTCGGTGAGGAACCGCACCACGAGGCCCTCGTGCGCCCCCTGGAACGCGACCAGCGCCGGGGTCAGGAGCGGCGAGACGATGGCAAGCGAGGTGACGATGAGCTCGCCCGCGACCCTCTCGCCCTGGCCGCGGATCCGCCCGGCAAGCTGGGTGAACTGGTCGGCGGTGGCCTGCGCCACGGCCATCAGGTCCTGCCCGGCCTCGGTCGGGGTGTAGCCCCGCGCATGGCGCTGGAACAGCTTCACCCCGAGCCGCTTCTCCAGGGCGTCGATGTGCCGGATCACCGTCGCGTGGTGAACCCCGAGCGCTTCGGCCGCGCCCGAGACCGTGCCGAGGCGGGCCACATGGTAGGCGGTGCGCACTTCGTCCCAGTGATCGAGGCTCATCCCGAAGGTCCCCTGCCGGTCGCAGCCATCTGGACACGGGGCGCACGCCGTTGCAAGCGGCGGGGGTATTCGCCAATGGCCGGGCCCTGCCGCGCACCGCCCGGACCGCCACCGGCGTCACCCCGCGCTGCGGGAAGGGGCGCGGCACATGCCGGCGGCAGCCCGCCACCGGAAGCCGGGGCCGAGGCCGCGCCTTGCCGCAATGCGCCGCACGAGGTCGCCGGATGGCGGGCCACGCCGCCGCCCCGCCGCGCACCGCCCCCTGCCCTTCCCTGCTCCAAGTATCCCGCGGGGGTGCGGGGGCGAGAAGCCCCCGCTGACCGCGCGCCGTCAGTGCACCCGCGCGGCCACCTCGGCGGCGTAGCGGGCCTGCATGTCCTCGACCGCCTTGGCGTGCTTCGCCGCGAGGTCGGGGCGCAGCTTCTCGGCGCGGGCGGCCGAATCCATCGTCGGCAGGTGGTGCCCCTGGAAATGCGGCATCACGTGGCGCGCGATCAGCTCGTAGCTCTTCAGGGTCGCCGCCGGGTCGGCCCAGTTGTGCGCAAGCATCAGGTAGGCGCCGAAGCCGCCGTTCGACTGCTTCATCAGGCGGTCGATCTGGGCGATCGCCATGTCCGGCGTGCCGATCGCGCCGAAGCCCGAGTCGTTCACGAAGGAGATCATCTCCTTGACGTTGTTGCCCGGCACGGCCATCTGCGGGAAGGCCGCCACCGCCTGGAAGTAGTGGAACCACTGCTCCATGCCGTATTCGACGTCGCGGTAGGCCTGCTCCATCGTGTCGGCGATGTGGACGAGCCCGACGAGCCGCCACTTCGAGCGGTCCACCGTCTTGCCGTGCTGCTTCGCCTCGGCCTCGATCACGTCCCAGTGGAGCGCGAGCGCGTCGAACCCCGCCGCCGTCGTCGCCCCGATCGACAGCATCCCCGTGCCGTGGCGCCCGGCGAGACGCGGGCCGGCGGGCGAGGCCACCGCCGCGGTGCAGACGTCGAAGAGCGGGTTGGAATAGGGCCTGAGGTGGAGCCGTGCGTCGCGCAGATCCCAGCGGTCGTTCTTGAAGCTGATCGGCTCCTCGCTGGTCAGCAGGTGCATGATGACGCCGAGGCTGTCCTCCATCAGCTGCCGCGTCTGCGAGGGGTCGATCCCGATCATCCGCGCGTCGGTCGGCAGCGCACCGGGGCCCACGCCCAGCATCACGCGCCCCCGAGTCAGGTGGTCGAGCATCACGATCCGCTCGGCGACCCAGAGCGGGTTGTGGTAGCTGAGCGAGACCACCCCGGTCCCGAGCCGGATGTGCTTCGTCCGCTCGGCGGCGGCGGCGATGAAGATCTCGGGGCTTGCGATGATCTCCGAACCCGCCGAATGGTGCTCGCCGATCCAGGCCTCGTCATAGCCGCAGCGGTCGAGCCACTGCACGAGTTCCAGGTCGTTCTGGAGCGCCAGCGTCGGGTTTATCCCCGGCTTGTGGAACGGCGCGAGAAAGATGCCGAAGCGCAGGCGGTGCGGCATGGATGGTCCTCCCTCAGGGTTGTGGCCGCCCCTCCTCCGGGCGTCCGGTGGTGGCGGTAACATTGGTGGAGGCCGCCTTGCACGGTCAACGATTCCGTTTACCCGGCGGCAACCTGCCGCCGGCGCGCGCTTGACTTTGCCGCATCCCCTGGCGTATCCCCCGCGCGATTTCCCGGAGGCACGCCGCTTCCGGTCCCGTCGCCTTCGCGGGGATCGCCGTCCGTCAGCGCGTCGCGCCCACGGGCGCCGTTGGGCTTTTTCGCGCCGGCTCCCATATGCCGGTCTGGACTGCAACCGGTCGCAAGGAGGGCCGCCGATGTTCGAGAACCTGTCCGAACGCCTCTCCGGCGTGTTCGACCGGCTGACGAAGCAGGGCGCGCTGTCCGAGGCCGACGTTGCCACCGCGCTGCGCGAGGTGCGCGTGGCGCTGCTCGAGGCCGACGTCTCGCTGCCCGTGGCGCGCGACTTCGTCAAGGCGGTGCAGGAGAAGGCGACCGGCCAGGCGGTGACCCGCTCGGTCACGCCGGGCCAGCAGGTGGTCAAGATCGTCCACGACGAGCTCGTCCGCGTCCTGCGCGGGGAGGACGATCCCGGCCGCCTCAAGATCGACAACCCGCCGGCGCCGATCCTGATGGTCGGCCTCCAGGGCGGCGGCAAGACGACGACGACGGCGAAGATCGCCAAGCGCCTGAAGGAGCGCGAGGGCAAGCGGGTGCTGATGGCCTCGCTCGACACCAACCGCCCCGCGGCGATGGAGCAGCTCCAGATCCTCGGCGCGCAGATCGGGGTGGACACGCTGCCGATCGTCAAGGGCCAGTCGGCCGTCGAGATCGCGAAGCGGGCGATCACGCAAGCAAATCTCGGCGGCTACGACGTGGTGATGCTCGACACCGCGGGCCGGCTCCAGATCGACCAGGCGCTGATGGACGAGGTGGCCGAGGTCGCGAAGGTGGCCGGGCCCCGCGAGACGCTGCTCGTCGTGGACGGGCTGACCGGGCAGGTCGCCGTCGAGGTCGCGCAGGAGTTCGACGCCAAGGTGGGCATCACCGGCGTCGTGCTGACGCGGATGGACGGCGACGGCCGAGGCGGCGCGGCGCTCTCGATGCGCGCCGTCACCGGCAAGCCGATCCGCTTCGTCGGCCTCGGCGAGAAGATGGACGCGCTCGAGACCTTCGAGCCCGAGCGCATCGCCGGCCGGATCCTCGGCATGGGCGACATCGTCGCGCTCGTCGAGAAGGCGCAGGCGACCTTCGAGGCCGAACAGGCCGAGCGCATGATGAAGCGCTTCCAGAAGGGCCAGTTCAACATGAACGACCTCCGCATGCAGCTCGAGCAGATGCAGAAGATGGGCGGCATGGAAGGCGTGATGGGAATGCTGCCCGGAATGGGGAAGGCGCGCGCGCAGATGGCCGAGGCGGGCTTCGACGACGGCATCATCCGCCGCCAGATCGCGCTCATCAACTCGATGACGAAGAAGGAACGCGCCAATCCCGACCTGCTCCAGGCCAGCCGCAAGAAGCGCATCGCCGCCGGCGCGGGGCTCGACGTGGCGGAGCTGAACCGGCTTCTCAAGATGCACCGCCAGATGGCCGACATGATGAAGCGCATGGGCAAGGGGGGGATGCTCCGGCAGGCGATGAAGGGCATGTTCGGCAAGGGCGGCGGCCCGAGCGAGGCCGAGATCGCCGCCGCGCGCGAGCAGATGGCCAGGGGCCAGATGCCGGCCGGGATCAGCCTGCCGAAGGGCTTCGGCGGCGGCATGACGCTGCCCCCCGGCCTGTCGGGCCTCGGCGGCTTCGGGAAGAAGAAGTGACCGGAACCTCTGTCCATATTCCGACGATCGAGACCGCGCGGCTGCGCCTCAGGGCGCCACGGCTTGCCGATTTCGAACGCTGGGCGGAGTTCTTCGGCTCCGACCGCTCGGTTCACGAAGGCGGCCCGAAGGATCGCCTGGCAGCCTGGCGGCACTGGGCCGCCGATGTCGCACTCTGGACCCTCAGGGGCTACGGCCCCTTCGGCGTCGATGACCGTGCAACCGGCGCCTATCTGGGCGAGGTGGGCATCTACCATGGCGAGGGCTACCCTGGCCCGGAGCTGGGCTGGTTCGTGGTTCCCGAAGCCGAAGGCCGTGGCGTCGCGCTGGAAGCCGCCCGCGCGGTGCTCGACTGGATCAGGGCCACCTTCGACTGGCCCCACATCACCAACATCATCGAACCCGCGAACAAAAGATCCATAGCCCTCGGCCTGCGCCTAGGCGGCGTGATCGACCCCAGCCTGCCCGGCATCGACCCCGGCGACGTGGTGATCCGCCATGATCTGAGGGGGCTCGCCTGATGCGCCCCTGGGAACTGCCGCCGGACCCGCCCGCCGCCCGCATCGCGGCGCGGCTTGCGGCAGAGGTGCCGGAGATCACGACCGAGAGGTTCCGCCTGCGCGCGCCGCGGATCGGTGACTTCCCGATCTATGCGCGGTTCCTCATCGACGGCGCCGGCCCCGACGCGGCGGACGAGGCCACGCGGCGGGAGGCGTGGCTCGACTTCTGCCAGCTCGTGGCGGGCTGGCTGCTGCGCGGCTACGGGCCCTGGACGGTCGAGCCGCGCGGCGGCGGCGACGCGCTCGGCGCGGCCGTCCTGAACCACGAGCATGGCGACCCCGAGGCCGAGCTCGGCTGGGTCGTGGCGCACGGCGCGGAGGGGCGCGGCATCGCCACCGAGGCCGCCCGCGCCGTTCGGGCCCATGCCTTCGGGGTGCTCGGGCTGGGCACGCTCGTCTCGTATGTCGATCCCGGCAACCCGCGCTCTGCCGCCGTCGCCCGCCGCCTCGGGGCCCGGCGCGACCCCGCCGCCGAAGCCGCGCTCGGCCACGAGGTCCACGTCTTCCGCCATTTCCCGGAGACCGCCGCATGACCGACGCCACCGCCCGCGCCGCCGCGCTGCTCCGCGAGCACCGCGAGTCGATCGACCGGCTCGACGCGATCCTCGTCTACACGCTGGCCGAGCGCTTCAAGCACACCCAGTCGGTCGGCCGGCTGAAGGCCGAGCACGGCCTGCCGCCGTCGGACCCCGCACGCGAGGCCCAGCAGATCGCCCGGCTCGAGGGGCTGGCGCGGGAGGCCGACCTCGACCCCGAATTCGCGCGGAAGTTCCTCGCGTTCATCATCTCGGAGGTGATCCGTCACCACGAGAGACACCAGTCGTCCGGCGCCCATGCCGGCGCCGAACCCCAAGACCAGACCCAGGAGACCTGACATGGCCATGAAGATCCGCCTCGCCCGCGGGGGCTCGAAGAAGCGCCCGTTCTACTCGATCGTCGCCGCCGACAGCCGGATGCCCCGCGACGGCCGCTTCATCGAGAAGCTCGGCACCTACAACCCGCTCCTGCCGAAGGACAGCGAGGACCGCGTGAAGATGGACCTCGACCGCGTGAAGCACTGGCTCTCGCTCGGCGCCCAGCCCTCCGACCGGATCGCCCGGATGCTCGAGGCCGCCGGCGTGACCGAGAAGAAGGCGCGCTCGAACCCCAAGAAGGGCACGCCTGGCAAGGCCGCGCAGGAGCGCGCTGCCGCCAAGGCCGCGAAGTCCGAGGCCGCCGCGGAGGCCGCATCCGAGTGATGCGGCCTGCCGGCAAGGGGAGGAGGGGCGGATGTTCCTGTTCCGGCCGCTGACGCTTGCCGTCCTCGTCCTCGGCGGCTGGCTGGGGATGCAGGTGGAGCAGTTCCTCGCGGAAGGCCGCTGCGCCAACGCCGGGGGCAGCGTCGATGCGCGCGGCGTCTGCCGCGGAGCGCCGCGCCAATGAGCGGCGCCCGCGTCTGCGTCGGCGCGGTCGCGGGCGCCTTCGGCGTGCGGGGGGAGGTGCGGCTGAAGAGCTTCTGCGCAGAACCCGCGGCGATCGCCGGCTACGGGCCGCTCAGCACCGAGGACGGGACGCGGCGGTTCGACGTCACGATCACCCGCACGATCCCGCAAGGCTTCGCCGCGCGGCTTTCCGGCATCGGGACCCGCGAAGAGGCGGAGGCCCTCAGGGGCCAGCGCCTCTATGCCGACCGCGACCGCCTGCCGGCCCTGCCGGAGGACGAGTTCTACCACGCCGACCTCATCGGGCTGACCGTGGTCGATACCGGGGGGGTGCCCCTCGGCCGGGTGATCGCGGTGCACGACCACGGCGCGGGAGACATCCTGGAGATCGCGGGCGAAGGCCGGCGCGGCGGCTCGATCCTCCTTCCGTTCACGCAGGAAATCGTGCCCACGGTGGACCTGGCCAGCGGCCGGATCGTGGCCGATCCGCCACCCGGAAGCCTGGACATGGGCCCCCTGCCGCCCGAACCCCGCCGGAGCGGTTGAAAAGGCGCCGCACTGCGACATTATCGCAGCGCCGGTTGGTCGTGCCCTCCGGCGCGGAGTGGCGCCGCCGGGCCTCTGGAGGGCCTTTTCCCGATGAAGCTTCGCGACAAGGCGGTCTACGCCACGGCGGCCCTGCTCTATTCCGGACCGCTCTACTCCGGCCTCGCGGGATACGGCATGGAGACGATACCGCTCTTTGCCGCGGTCTTCGCCGTCTGGCTCTTTGCGGTGCGCCCCGGCGACTGGCCGCGCTTCGCCGAGGACTGGAAGCATCCGCGCACGCTGGCCTGGCCGCTTCTCATCATTGCGGTCCAGATCGTGGTGATCGCGTTCTGCCTCGCGATCGGGCGCGCGATCGGCGGGCTGGTCGGCATCCGGCCGCCGCTGCCGCTCGCGTTCACGTTCCTGGTGTCGCTCCTGGCGATCGCGCTTGCCCGCCTGCTGCAACGGCCCGACGGCGCCCTGCCGCGCCGCGTGCCGGGCGAGAGCCTGTCGATCGGCGCGGGCGTGCTCGACGTCGGGCGGCCGGAGCTTCCGGGGAAGTCCGCGAAGGCCGAGCTCGTCAGCCAGGTGCTGGCCGCCGTCGCCCCGAAGGACGGCACGAGCTCGGCGCGGACGGCGCTGATGCCCACGGTCGAGCAGATCGAGAGAGCGGGCGTCGCCCGGCAGGTGGTCGAGGCGCTCGACGCGGTGGAGCCGCGCAGCGAGGTGCTGACGCTTCAGGGACTGATCGCGCTGCGCCCGAGCGTCGCGCGCGATCTCGGCGGAAGCGGGCTCATCGACCGCACCCTCGAGAGGGTCATCGCGTCCGGCGACGGCAGGCTGATCGAGGCGACCGCCGTCGCCGGCGTCACGCTGCTGACCGAGGCGCCCGACACGGCGCGGCAGTTTCCGCCGGCGGCACGGATCGATGCGGCCGCCGACGCACTCGCCGCCTCGGAATCCGGCGCCGCGCGGGCGCTGGGCCGGCTGGCGCAGGTGCTTCGGCAGAACGGCCGCTGACCGGGGGCCTTCCGCAGGCCTCGCGGGCATGAGATGGTCCGCGCCATGTCCGATGCCCCGCGCTCCCACGGCCGCCTCTCGATCCGTCCCTCGGCGCGTCCCCGCGACCTGAGCGAGCGCCCTCGCCTGCGCGGCGCCTGGGTCGCAAGGGTGATCACGCTCCTGCCCGAGGCCTTTCCCGGCATCCTGGGCCTCTCGCTCACGGGGAAGGCGCTCGACATGGGGCTCTGGGCGCTGGAGACGATCGACCTCAGGCCCTTCGGCGAGGGGCGCCACCGGAACGTCGACGACACGCCGGCCGGCGGCGGCGCGGGGATGGTGCTGCGCCCCGACGTGGTGGCCCGCGCGCTCGACGCCGCGGCCGAGGGCACGCCGGCCGACCGCACCCGCTGGCCGGTCGTCTACCTCTCGCCGCGGGGGCGGCCGTTCCGGCAGGCCGACGCCCGCCGCTTCGCCGCCACCGAAGGGATCACCCTTCTCTGCGGCAGGTTCGAGGGCGTGGACCAGCGGGTGCTCGACGCCTACGCCGTCGAGGAGGTCTCCCTCGGCGACTTCGTCCTGACCGGCGGCGAGATCGCGGCGCAGGCCTTGATCGACGCGACCGTCCGCCTTATACCCCGCGTGCTCGGGAATCAGGCCTCGACCGAGGAGGAGAGTTTCTCCCATGGTCTGCTGGAACACCCGCAGTACACGAGACCCAATGTCTGGGAAGGCCGCGCGATCCCCGAAGTGCTCCTGTCGGGACATCACGCGAGAATTGCCGACTGGCGGCGGGCCGAGGCCGAAAGGCTGACGAGAGAAAGACGACCCGACCTCTGGCGGGCCTACTGCGAATCCGCAGGCAGGGCAACGGACGGAGACCAGAGCGACGGGCCGCGCCAACATCCGGGGCGACAACCCCGCGTAGAAGAGGACTGACTGCGATGGACCTGATCGCGCAACTCGAGGCGGAGCAGATCGCCGCCCTCGGCAAGAAGATCCCAGACTTCAAGCCGGGTGACACCATCCGCGTCGGCTACAAGGTGACCGAGGGCACCCGGAGCCGCGTGCAGAACTACGAAGGCGTGTGCATCGGCCGTAACGGCGGCAACGGCATCGGCGGCTCTTTCACGGTGCGCAAGATCTCGTTCGGCGAGGGGGTCGAGCGCGTCTTCCCGCTCTACTCGACCAACATCGACTCGATCGAGGTCGTGCGCCGCGGCCGTGTCCGCAGGGCGAAGCTCTACTACCTCCGCAACCGCCGCGGCAAGTCGGCGCGGATCGCCGAGGTGCAGAACTACAAGCCGAAGGATGGCGCCGACGGCGCCGGGTCGTGAGGAGACCAGCGTCATGAAACAGGGCATCCACCCCGACTACCACATGATCGACGTCCGCATGACGGATGGCACCGTGGTCAAGATGAAGTCGACCTGGGGCAAGGAGGGCGACCAGATGTCGCTCGAGATCGACCCGCTCGCGCATCCCGCCTGGACCGGCGGCAGCCAGAGGCTGATGGACACCGGCGGGCGCGTGTCGAAGTTCAAGAGCAAGTACGCCGGCCTCGGCTTCTGACGCCCGTGGCCGCCGCGAAGGCTCCAGAACCGCCCCGGCGCCCCGGGGCGGTTCTTGCGTTCCGGTCCCTCGCGCTCTTCGGCGCGGTCACCGCGGCCGCCACGGCCCCCGGCCTTTCGCAGGACGGCCCGTTGTCGCACCTTTACGGCGACTGGGGCATCGAGATGTTCGAGGACATGCGCTGCGAGACCAACCCGCACCGCATCAGCCTGTCGGAAGACGGGCGCACGGTCCGGTTAGCATGGGTTAATCCGGTCGATACCGTCGACGGCGCGGCCCCGCCGACGACCGACTACCGGCTCGACGGCATCGAGGGCGGCCGGCTGCGCCTGACCAGGGCCGACACCGGCGAACGCGCCGAGATGGAGTTCCATGACGATGGCGCGGCCTACCGCTGGCGGGGCGGGAACGACGGTGCGTTCCACGACGGCTACCGCCGGTGCGCGCTGGCGGGCGGCTGACGCGGGCGCGGCAATGACCGGAACCCGCATCGAGGCGGTGGACGTCGCCCGGACGGTCGCGCTGGCCGGGATGGTGGTGTTCCACTTCACGCGCAACCTCGAGGATTTCGCGCTGATCCCGCCGGGGACGACGACCGCAGGCTTCTGGTGGTACTTCGCGCGCGCCGTGGCCGGCAGCTTCCTGTTCCTGGCCGGCGTGAGCCTCTGGCTGGCGCATGGGGACGGAATCCGCTGGCGGGCCTTCCTGCGGCGCCTCGCGCTGCTTGCGGCGGCGGCGGGCCTCGTCACGCTGGCCACCTGGATCGCGCTGCCGCAGGCCTTCGTCTACTTCGGAATCCTGCATTCCATCGCGGCGGCGAGCGTGATCGGCCTTGCGTTCCTGCGCCTTCCCGCGGCCCTGACGCTCGCCGCGGCGGCGGGCGCGGTGGCGCTTGCCTACCTCGGGCCCTTCGCGGCCTTCGGCGCACCCTGGCTCTGGTGGACCGGGCTCTCCCCCGAGATCCGACCCACGATCGACTTCGAGCCGGTCTTCCCCTGGCTCGCCCCGTGCCTTGCCGGGATCGCGGCGGCGCGCCTCGCCGGACGCGCCGGGCTCTGGGAGCGGATCGCCCGCTGGCGCGGGCCGGCCGCCCGCGCGCTCGGCTGGCCGGGGCGGCACAGCCTGGCGATCTACCTCGTCCACCAGCCGGTGCTGATCGCCCTCATCTGGGCCGCCACGCGCGCCCTCGGATGAACGCAGGGAGAATGCTAGGATGAGCCTGCCGCATCCGGGGAGGGAAGGGTCGTGCGACCGGTGATCGTTGCCCTGGCGCTTGCCTGCCTCGCCCTGCCCGCCGCGGCGCGGGATTGCGCCGAGCTGCGGCCGCGGTTCTTCCTCATCGACCGGCTGGACCAGCTCGAGGCCTATCTCCGCTGCATCGAGGCCGAGGTCGCGGACCTGCGCGGCCGCGAGGCGCGCCTGCGAACCGCTCTTGCCGCACAGGCCGAGGCGCTTGCCGCGATCCCCGCGGACTACGCCAACGTCGACGGCCGGGTGAGCATGGCCGAGGGGCGGCCGGTCGGCGCGGCGCGCTTCGTGCTATCGGCGCGCAGGTCGGGGGCGGCGGGGGCGCTCGCGCTCGACCGCGGGGTGATCGAGACGCTCTGCGCCCGACCGGGCGGCTGCACCATCACCCTCGCGCACCAGGCGCTCGGCTTCGGCTTCGCCGACCCGCGCACGGCCAGTGCAGTCGGCCCCTGCGTGTTCGACTACGACCCGGCCGGCGGCGCCTGGTTCCGCGGCGCGGCCTGCGGTGACGGCGAGGCGCGCGGCATCGACGGCAACGGCGGGGCCGCCGGCACCGAAGGCGGCGGCGAGATCATCGCGGCGGCCGGCGCGGTGTGCCTGCTGGCAGATGCCGATGCCGACCCGCGCGGCGCACCGGAGTCGCCCCTTCTGGCGCGGGACGGCGGACGCGGGCTCTACCTCGTCGCCGCGCCGGCACTCGACGAGAGCGCCGCGCCACGCTTCCGCTGCGAACTGACGGTCCGGTAGCGCGGCCCCCCTCACGACTTGTGGTAGACGGGCGCAAGCCCGTAGACCGGCGTCTTGATCCCCGCCTCGCGCGCCTTGAGCTGGAGCGCGAGGAACTGGGAATAGTGGCGCGACTGGTGCAGGTTGCCACCGTGGAACCAGAGCCCCTCCTGCTGGGTCGGCTTCCACATGTTGCGAAGCTCGCCCTCCCAGGGTCCGGGATCCTTGGCCGTGTCGGAGCCGAGGCCCCAGACCTTGCCGACCTTGTCCGCCACCTCCTGGCTGATGAGCTGCGCCGCCCAGCCGTTCATCGACCCGTAGCCGGTGGCGAACACGACGAGATCGGCCGGGAGCACCTTGCCCGAGTCGAGCTTGACCCCCTCCTTCGTGAACTCCGTCACCTGGCCGTGGGCGAGCTTGATCTTGCCCTCGGCCACCAGCTCGGAGGCGCCGACGTCGATGTAGTAGCCCGACCCGCGGCGGAGATACTTCATGAAGAGGCCGGTGTCGTCGGCGCCGAAGTCGAGCTTGAAGCCCGCCTTCTCGAGCCGCGCGTAGAAGTCGGCGTCGCGCCTGCGCATCTCGTCGCAGCCGGGCTTCTGGATCGCCGGCAGGACCTTGTAGGGGATCGACGCGAAGATCAGGTCGGCCTTGTCGGTGGTGATCCCGTTCGCCACCGCCTGTTCCGAGTAGAGCGCGCCGAGCGCGATGTCCATCAGCGTCTCCGACCGCGAGACATGGGTGGTCGAGCGCTGCACCATCGTGACCTTGGCGCCCTCCTCCCAGAGCGCGGCGGCGATGTCATGGGCCGAGTTGTTGGAGCCGACCACCACCACGCGCTTGCCCTTCCAGCCGTCGGGGCCGGGGTGCTGCGAGGAATGCTGGACCTTGCCCTTGAAGAGGCTGCGGCCCTTCAGCTTGGGCATGTTCGGCACCCCGGACATGCCGGTGGCGAGCACGAGCTGCTTCGGCCTGAGCACGATCTTCTTTCCGCCGCGGTCGACGGTGACCTTCCATTCCTTCTTCTTCTCGTCGAATTCCGCCTTCTCGACGGTGGAGCCGGTCCAGTAGTTCAGCTCCATGATCCTGACGTAGCTTTCCAGCCAGTCCGCGATCTTGTCCTTCGGGCTGAACACCGGCCAGTCGTCGGGGAAGGGCAGGTAGGGGAGGTGGTCGTACCACACCGGGTCGTGCAGGCAGAGCGACTTGTAGCGCTTGCGCCAGCTGTCGCCGGCACGCTCGTTCTTCTCGAGGATGATCGTCGGCACGCCCAGGCGCCGCAGCCGCGCGCCGAGCGCGATGCCGCCCTGCCCGCCGCCGACGATGACGACATAGGGCTGGGTCTTGAAGCCGAGTTCGCGCGCCTCGCGCTCGCGGCGTTCGGCATAGGTCTCGCGGTTCTTCAGGGCGCCGTGCTCGACACCCTTCTCGCGCGTCGGCCCCTTCTTCTCCTCGTGGCCCTTGAGTTCCTGCGCGGTGGTCAGGAGCGTCCAGCACCCCTCGCCGTTCAGCCGCACGTGCCCGAGGCCGCGCACCGCATTCGTCTCGAAGGTGATCCAGGCCTCGGTGATGCCGTTCGCCTCGGTCGCCTCGCCCTCGATCTGCCAGTTCGTCGGCTTGATCTTACCGAGCTGCGACTTCGCCATGCGGGCGATCTCGTCGCGCCCCTCCATCGTCTTGATGTTCCAGGTGAAGGCCACGAGGTCGCGCCAGTAGCAGTCGGCCGCGAAGAGGCCCTTCAGCGCCTCGATGTCCTTCTGTGCGAGGGCATCGCCGAACCGGGCGAGCCAAGTCGAAACCTTCCCCTGCGGCGATGCAACGTCCATGAGCAGTCCTCCCTGGGTTGTGCCCCGGCCTCTGTCGGGCCGCCTCGCGGCAGACTAACGCGACGTCAACCTCGGGGCCAAGTGCCCTTTGGTCTGATACCGCCTCAGGCGTGCCTTTCCTTGGCCACGCGGGGCTCATAGAGTTCCGGCCGATTTGCAGGGTGGCGGCCGCCGCGCGCGGCCGCCCGGGGGAAGGCCGTGGCGCACATCATTGTTGTCGGGAACGAGAAGGGCGGCTCGGGGAAGTCGACCACCTCCATGCACATTGCCACCGCGCTTGCGCGCATGGGGCACCGGGTCGGCGGGATCGACCTCGACCTCAGGCAGCAGAGCTTCGCCCGCTACGTGGAGAACCGCCGCGCCTACGCGGCGGCCAGGGGACTCGACCTGCCCACGCCCGAATGGCGCGACCTGCCGCGGATCGACGAGGCGGCGCTTGCGCCCGGCGAGAACGCGATGGATCGCCGTCTGGCCGAGGCCGTCGCCGGCCTGGAGGAGACGACGGACTTCATCGTGATCGACTGCCCCGGCTCGCACACCCGGCTGAGCCAGGTGGCGCATTCGCTGGCGGACACGCTCGTGACCCCGCTCAACGACAGCTTCATCGACTTCGACCTGCTCGCGCGGACCGATGCGCAGTCAAACCGCGTGCTCGGCCCCTCCGTCTATGCCGAGATGGTCTGGCAGGCGCGGCAGATCCGCGCGCAGGCGGGGCTCAGGCCGATCGACTGGGCGGTGATGCGCAACCGCCTCGGCGCCCAGGCGATGCACAACAAGGCCAAGATGGCGCAGGCGCTCGAGGCGCTGTCGCGCCGGATCGGATTCCGCGTGGTGCCGGGTTTCAGCGAGCGCGTGATCTTCCGCGAGCTGTTCCCGATGGGACTGACGCTGCTCGACCTGCGCGACGTCGGCGTGGAGCGCCTGAACGTCTCGAACATCGCGGCCCGGCAGGAGCTCAGGGAGCTCGTCCGGGCGCTCAGGCTTCCGGGCGTTGAGGCCGCGTTCTGACGGCGGCGAACGGCGAGGGCCGCGGTCCCGCGGGGCGGTTGCCCGACACCGAAAGCTGGGCGAGCCGTGCACCGAAGCGGTCGTCCGCGTCGGCGACCACATGCTCTTCGGCCGAAGGTTTCAGACGATCCAGGAAAGTCATGTTCCGCGTCTCCGTTTCCCCTCGGCGCGACTGTCGGCGGCCATGGCGGCTCCAATGTGGCGGGAGCGGGGACATTTCGCGGGATAACGCGGGCACACTGCGGCATAGGGAAGATTCGCGGCACCCGGAGTGGCGGACCCGGAGCGATTCGAACGCCCGACCCCCAGATTCGTAGTCTGGTGCTCTATCCAGCTGAGCTACGGGTCCGTCGGAGGGGGGATTTAGCCGCCGGCGTGGGGGGATGCAAGCGGGAAAGCGGGAACGCGACCGCGCCGGGCTACTCCGCGGCGTCGCCGAGGGCCACCACGCTCTTCGGCAGGCGGATGAGGAATTCCGTGCCGCCCTCGTCGCTGCGCACCAGCTCGAGGCTGCCGCCATGCCCGCGGACGAGTTCCGAGGCGATGGCGAGGCCGAGCCCCGACCCTTCCTTCCGGGTGCCGCCGGCGAAGGGCTGGAACAGGTGCTCGCGGGCCTTCGGCGGCAGCCCGGGCCCGGTATCGGCAACCGTGATGAGCCAGGCGCGGTCGTCCTCGGTCGCCTTTACGGCGATCTCGCCGGGGCGCCCGCTGGCGAGGATCGCCTGCCGGGCGTTGCGAACGAGGTTCAGGATCACGCGGTAGAGCTGTTCGGGATCCGCCCGGACGACCAGCCCGATCGGAACGTCCTCGGCCAGGCTGATGTCGGCGTCGCCGAGCGCGAGACGCTCGGCATCGAACACCTCGTCGACGATCTGCGCCAGAGGGATGCGGTCGAGCGCGGGCGGCGGCTCGTCGGCCTTTCCGAAGGCGAGCGTTGACTCGCAGAGGTTGATCGCCCGCGACATCGAGGCGATGAGCTTCGGCGCCACGCGCCGAACGGTGGGGTCCTCGCTTCCCTCCATCCGGTCGGCGAAGAGCTGCGCCGAGGTCAGGATGTTGCGCAGGTCGTGGCTGATCCGGGCGACGGCCTCTCCGAGCCGGGCGAGCCGCTCCCGCTGGCGCAGCGCCCCGCTGAGCTGGGTCTGCATCTTCCGCAGCGCCTCCTCGGCCTCGCGCAGCTCCAGCACCGAGGCCGCCGGCGTGATGATCCGCCGTGCGTCCTCGGGCGCCTCGGCATAGCTCTGCATCGCATCGACGACCCGGCGGATCGGCATCACCAGGAAGACCCGCACGGCGAGGAAGAGGAGCCCCGCGGTCACCGCCGAGATCACGGCCGAGAGCGCCAGGATGCGAAGGCCGTATTCGATCATCGCGGCGCGCAGCTTGCCGCTCTCCATGGTGACCTCGATCAGCAGGCCGGCCTCGCGCATCGGCTCGCCGATCACGCGGATGATCTCCTCGTCGGGATTGATGAGCCGCGCCATGGCGTCGCGGATCAGTTCCCAGGCCGTGGGCTCCCTCAGGTCGAACGTCGCCGCGATCGGTGCCGGGATCGGCGAGGACAGCACGAGCTGGCGCGCCTCGTCCCGCCGCAGCACCACGTTGAAGACCTCGGCATTGCGCAGAAGCTCCGCCTCGAGCTCGGGGGAGATCATGTCGTCGGCCGCGATCTGGCTCAGCGCCGCGATCTGTGCCCGTTCGAGCCGCGAGAGCAGGTAGTCCTCGCGGAACCGGGCGACGGAGGGGACGAAGATCAGGATTTCGGCGATCATCACGAAGACGATCGTCAGGATCAGGAACCGCCCTGACAGCGTCTTGAAGAACATCGCCCCTGCCCAGCCTCGAACCGCGTCGCCCAGGGGCCCCGGTTACCGGCCGAACCGCTGAACCAGACGGACCGCCCGCCTCACCCAAGGATTATCAAAGAGCCGGGGGGAAAAATAGGCGCCCGCCGCCCGCCTGTTGATCTCCATGAGCGTCGGGTAGGGCAGGACGGTATTGGCGACGGCGCTCATCTTCAGGCGGTTCGCGATGGCCATTGCCCAGAGCGCGACGAGCTCGCCCGCCTGGGCGCCGACGATGGAGGCGCCGACCGGGCGTCCGCCGACCACCATCACCTTGAGGAGCCCGACGGTCCGGCCTTCGGCCACGGCGCGGTCGTTCTCGCGGTACTCCAACCGCACGACCGTCAGCCGGCTGCCGTGCTGCCTCAGGGCCTCCGCCTCGGTCAGGCCGACCTGCGCCAGTTCGGGGTCGGTGTAGGTTGCCCGGGGGATGTGCGCCGTCTTCGCCTTCGCCGGCAGGCCGAAGAGCATCGAGCGGATCACGATCCCCGCGTGATAGCCGGCGACGTGCGTGAACTGGAGCCCGCCGGCGGCATCGCCCACCGCATAGACCCGGCGGTTGGAGACCGACCTGAGGCCGGCATCGACCTTCACGCCCCGGCCGTCGTGGGCCACGCCTCCGGCATCGAGGTCGAGGCGGTCGAGGTTCACCCTGCGCCCGGCGGCAAGCAGGAGGTGGCTGCCCTCGAAGACGCGCCCGTCCCCGACCCGGACGCGGATCGCGCCTGCGGTGCCGGTGACTTCCTCGGCCGGCGTTTCCTCGGCGATCTCGACGCCCTCGCCGCGCAGCCGGTCGAGGACGATGGCCGCCAGTTCGGGGTCGTCTCGGCCGAGCGCCTTCTGCGCCTCGATCACGGTCACGCGCGACCCCAGGCGCCGATGCGCCTGCGCCATTTCCATCCCGATCGGACCGCCCCCGATGACGATGAGGTGGTCGGGCCTCTCACGCAGGTCGAAGACCGTCTCGTTGGTGAGGTAGGGCACGGTCTCGATGCCGGGAATGGGCGGCACCAGCGGCGACGACCCGGTGGCGATCACGAAACGGCGGGCCGCGATCACGTCGCCGCCGGCCTCGACCTCGGCCGGGGAGACGAAGCGACCCCAGGCGCGGATCACCCGCACGCCGAGCCCCTCGAAGCGTTCCTGGCTGTCGTGCGGGGCGATGGTGTCGATCGCGGCGCGCACGTGGCCCTTCGCCTCCGCGAAGTCCACATCCGGCACCACGGGTGCCACGCCGAAGGCCGCCCCGGTCTGCATCGCCCGCGCCTGCTTCGCCGCGGCAAGGAGCGCCTTGGAGGGGACGCAGCCGTAGTTGAGGCAGTCGCCCCCCATGCGGTGGCCCTCCACCAGCACGACCGACGCCCCCATCTGGACCGCCCCGGCGGCGACCGAGAGCCCCCCTGACCCTGCGCCGATCACGCAGACGTCGGCCGAGATCCGCGCCACCGTCAGGGCTCCTTCCGGCCGAAGGCCCGAACGAGGATCGGCAGCGCGGCGAGCGCGCAGAGCGCGAGCAGCGGCAACAGGATCTGCGGCTCGAACAGGATGCCGAGGTCCGGCCTCCCGCCGCGGGCGAAGACCTCGCCAAGCCCGGCGCCGACCCAGGTGTAGACCACCGTGCCAGGGATGATCCCGACGAAGGTGGTGAACACGAACCGCCCGAGCGGAACGCCGACCAGCGCGGGCAGGAGGTTCGCGACGAAGAACGGAACCGCCGGCACGAGTCGGATCAGGAACAGCACCGAAAGCTCGTTCTCGCGCAGCGCCTCGCGGAACCTGCGCACCCGCCCCTCGGAGGCATCGAGCCGCGCGGCCAGGCGGTCGCCGGCGCCGAGTTTCGCGGCCGTGAAGATCGCCGCGGCGCCCGCCGTGGCGGCGACGATGTTGAAGAGCGCACCGGGAAAGACGCCGAAGAGGAAGCCGCCGGTCAGCGTGGCCACGGTCGCGCCCGGCAGCGATAAGGCGACGATGAGGACGTAGGCCGCCATGAAGGCGAGCGCGGTCGCAAGGTAGTGCGCATCCCTGAGGGCCAGCAGGCGCTCGCGGTTCTCGGCCAGCGCCTCGAAGGACAGATGGTCGCGCAGGGCGAATGCGCCGATCGCCGCCGCCGCGAGGATCACGGCGAGCGGGAGCCGGCGGGCGAGGCCGCCTCGGTCGGACCTGGACATGTCGCTCATCGCTGATGGTCGGGGCTGATGATCGCGGCTGATCGTCGGGTGCGTCGGTTCCGCGCGAGAATGCGCCCCGGCGGCGCGGCGCGATAGCCCCCTCACGCCGCCTTGATGCGGAGAGAGCCGCAGGCCCGCCGGGCGCGCGGCGACGCCTGTCGGGCTGTAACAATCGGAGGGTCCGGGCAGCCGCGATTGTTGCAGGGCCACCCCGGCAGCACGCGCGCGTCGAGTTGACTTGGCCATGCGGTCCACGTAGAGAGCGGGCTTCGGATATCCAGGCCGTCGAATCCCTTCCGGTTCCGGCCCACGCGAACGGAGCTCGAGCGATGAAGCGGACATACCAACCCTCCAAGCTCGTGCGGAAGCGCCGCCACGGCTTCCGCGCGCGGATGGCCACCAAGGGCGGCCGGCTGGTCCTGAACGCGCGCCGCGCGAAGGGCCGCAAGAAGCTCTCGGCCTGAGAGCAGCCGCCAGCGGCAACTCAATGACACCGCCGGAGCTTCCCGTGGCAGGCCAGAGGGCCGGCGCCGCGACGGGGGCTCCGGCGGTTTCGTCGCGTCTGGCCGTCATGCGCCGGCGGGCGGACTTCCTCAGGGCAGCGCAGGCGCGCCGGCAGGGAACCGCGGGCTTCCTTCTCCAGGCCCGCCGGCGCGCGCCGGACGAGGCGGGCGAGGCCATCCGCGTCGGGTTCACCGCATCCCGCAAGGTCGGCAATGCGGTGGCGCGCAACCGCGCGAAGCGACGGCTGCGGGCGGCGGCGCGCGCGGTCCTGCCGGGGGCGGGCCGCCCGGGATGGGACTACGTCCTCGTCGCCCGCCCCGAGGGCACGGCGGCGCGGCCCTACCGCGACCTCGTCGCCGATCTCCGCTGGGCGCTCGACCGGGTGCACCGCGGATGAGCCCCCTCGCCTGGACCCTCGCCCTGCCGATCCGGGCCTACCGGCTGCTGCTGAGCCCCTGGGTTGGCCACGGCTGCCGCTTCCAGCCGACCTGCTCGGTCTACGCGCTCGAGGCGCTTGACCGGCACGGTGCGCTCAAGGGCGGCTGGCTCGCAGCCCGGCGCATTGCCCGGTGCCACCCCTGGGGCGGCTCGGGCTACGACCCCGTTCCCGGCGCCGACCCCGCCCACGACCGCGAGAAGGGGCTCAGCCCGCCAGAATGAGCCCCTTCGGCCCGGCCGCGCGGGTCGGGATCGACGCCCGGTCGATCTCGCCCCCGAGCGTGAAGGCAAGGTCGCGCAGGAACAGCGCGTCGTGGAAGTACCAGGTGTGCCCGGGGTTCTCGCGCACCTCGTGGGCGGCGCGGGTCTGCTCGTAGTAGGGTCCGCAGTCGATGTCGGCCGACTTGGCCGGCGCGGTCGGGGGCAGCCCGATCCGCCCGGCGCGCGGGGCGACGCCGACCCGCTTGACGTTCGAGAGCGAGAGCGCCGCGTCGAAGGGGTTGAAGTAGTTCGTCAGCCTGACCGTATGGCGGTAGAGCGAGGAGGACTTCGCGTGCCCCTCGGCCATCGACAGCGAGGAGACATCGGCGCCGATGAACACCGTCTGGCTCACGGTCCAGGCGTGCTGCGCGACGCCGGGCCGGTCGTCGGCATCGTCGAACGCCTCGCGCACCACGAAGGCGCCCATGGAATGGGCAAGGATGTGCAGCCTGATCTCGCATTCCGGCCGCTGGATCCGGGCGAAGGACGCGATGCCCTCGTCGACGAGCTTGAGCGCGGTGAGCTTCGCGTCGGTCCGGTCCTCGAGGTAGTTGAGCGCGCTGGAGGCGCAGGGCCAGTCGAAGCTGACCACGCATCCGTCCCAGCCATGCGCCTCGAGCCCCGCCTTGAGCAGCCGGTGGCGCCGCAGCATCGTCTCCTGCGGGGTGTTGAACCCGTGAACGAAGAACAGGATGTCGCCGGTGAGGCTGAGGGTGGCCTGGTTCTGGCCGTTGATCGCGTCCTCGATCACCGCCTCTACCCAGGTGCGCTTGGCGATGCGGTGCGCCGGAAGCGGCGCCGGTGCCGCCTCGGGGACGGCGAGGAAGCAGACCTTCGCGGGATCGGTCCCGAAGCTGTTGGTGCGGACATTGCGCGCGCAGAACACGTAGTCCATCGAAGCCGCCTCCCCTCCCGCAAGGATCGCATGCCGCCCTGCGCGGGCAAAGCCCGGTATTCCATGCCGCTGCCCCACGCTTCCCAACCGCGCCGCGCTCTGGCATAGCTCGGCCGCCGAGGAGGACGTCCGATGCTCGACGCCGAGATGCCCGACGCGGGCGATGACATCCACCCGCTGTTCTTCGGAGCGCCGAAGACGACGGAGTTCCGCAAGCTGCGCAAGCGCATCGTGCAGTCGGTGCGGGAGGCGATCGACACCTACGCCATGGTGGAGCGCGGGGCGCGCTGGCTCGTCTGTCTCTCGGGCGGCAAGGACAGCTACACGCTGCTTGCCGCGCTTCACGAGCTGAAGTGGCGGGGGCTCCTGCCGGTGGACCTCCTCGCCTGCAACCTCGACCAGGGGCAGCCGGGCTTTCCCGCGACCGTCCTGCCCGAGTTCCTGACGCGCATGGGCGTGCCGCACCGCATCGAGTACCGCGATACCTACTCGGTCGTCGTCGAGAAGGTGCCGCAGGGGCGGACCTACTGCGCGCTCTGCTCGCGGCTGAGGCGCGGCAACCTCTACCGCATCGCGCGCGAGGAGGGCTGCTCGACGGTGGTGCTCGGCCACCACCGCGACGACATCCTCGAGACCTTCTTCATGAACCTCTTTCACGGCGGCCGGCTCGCCACGATGCCGCCGAAGCTCCTCAACGAGGAAGGCGATCTCTTCGTCTGCCGCCCGCTCGCCTTCGTGGCAGAGGCGGATTGCGAACGCTTCGCCCGGGCGATGAACTACCCGATCATCCCCTGCGATCTCTGCGGCTCGCAGGACGGGCTCCAGCGGCAGCAGGTCAAGGCGATCCTTGACGAGTGGGAGCGGCGCAGCCCCGGCCGGCGGCAGGTGATGTTCCGGGCGCTGATGAACGCGCGGCCCTCGCATCTGCTCGACCCGGCGCTGTTCGACTTCGCGGCCCTTTCGCGGGAAACGGTAGAATTGCCCGGAAATGGGGAGGAGCCCGACGGGGCGCTTTAACCGGCCGCTGACCCGCCCGCCCTACGCTGCCCGGCAGCCGGTGCACCCGCCGGCCCGAGCACAGGACGCGCCCGATGACCCGATCCGCCGCCGCCGAAGCCGCACGGGCGCGCATCCGTCGCTGGATCGACCGGCGGGAGATCGCGGCACTGCTCCCCGCGCTCTTGCTGGCAGGACTCTGGCTCGGGGGAGAGCCCGTCCTGGTGGCCGCCGCGGCTCTCGTCCCTGCGGTCGTCCTGTTCGCCGGCCCGGACCAGGGGGGGCGGGCAGCCGCTCGCGCCGGCGACGGTCTGACCGGTCTCGCCTCGCGCTCCGACCTCACGGGCGCCATCGACGCGGCCTTCGCCGAGGCGGGGCGCAGCGGCCGGACCTCGGCGGTCTTCGCGCTCGCGATCGACGATTTCGCCGAGATCGAGGCGCGGCACGGGATCCATGCTGCCGAGGAGGTGCAGCGAAGGACGGCCGGGCGCATCGCTGCCGCCGTGCGGCGGGAGGACGTCGTCGCCCGCCTCGGCCCCGGGCTCTTCGCACTGGCCTTCGCCCCGGTCCGGCACGTCGATCACGAATCGGCGATCCGCACCGCGGAACGGCTTCAGGCGGCGGTGCGCGCGCCCGTCGCGCTCGGACACGCGCGGTTGCACGTCACCGGGTCGGTCGGGTTCTGCCTCGCCGCCCGCGCGCCGCGGCCCTCGGGCGAGGCTGTGCTCGCCGCGGCGCTCGACGCCCTGTCGGAGGCACAGGACGCGGGGCCCTGCTCGGTCCGGGCCTTCACCGCCGCACGGCCCCGCCCCTCGGCCGATGCGGCCGCCGCGGCGGCGGAGGCCGTGGCCGCCCTGGAACAGGGGCGGATCCGGCCCTGGTTCCAGCCCCAGGTGGCCGCCGACACCGGGGCCATCACGGGCTTCGAGGCGCTGGCACGGTGGGAACACCCCGAAAGGGGCGTGCTCACCCCCAGGGACTTCCTGCCCGCCCTCGCCGCGGCAGGGCAGAGCGAGCGCCTGGGCGAGGTGATGCTCTACCACGCGCTCGCGGCGCTGCGCGCGTGGGACCGCGCGGGCCTCCCGGTCCCCTCGGTCGGGGTGAACTTCTCCGCGGACGAACTGCGCAACCCCCGCCTTGCCGAGAAGATCGCCTGGGAACTCGACCGGTTCGACCTCGCTCCCGGGCGCCTGACGGTCGAGATCCTCGAAACCGTGATGGCCGAGGCGGGCGACGACAGCATCGCGCAGAGCATCGGGGCACTCGCGGCGCTCGGCTGCCGCATCGACCTCGACGATTTCGGCACCGGCAACGCCTCGATCGCCGCCCTGCGGCGGTTCAAGGTGAGCCGCATCAAGATCGACCGGTCCTTCGTCATCAATCTCGACGAGGACCGCGACCAGCAGCTCATGGTCGCGGCGATCCTCGGCCTGGCCGGACGCCTCGGGCTCGACACCCTCGCCGAGGGGGTCGAGCGGGTGGGCGAGCGCGCCGTGCTCGCCGATCTCGGCTGCGGCCACGTGCAGGGATACGTCGTCGCCCGGCCGATGCCCTTCGAGGAGACGGCCGCCTGGATCGAGCGCCACGCGGCGCGGCGGATGGACGCTCCCGACCTCACGGCCCGCGCGGTCTGAGACGGCCGCGACGCGAAGGCCCGCGTGCGGCGCCTTGCACGCCGCGGCAGGCCCTCTGTCCCTGGCGGCGCGGGACCGGCGATGTGGCGGGTGCTCGGGTCTGTGACCGAAGCCCTCTGTGCCTGGCGGCGCGGGACCGGCCTCTTCGCCCCGGCGCCGATCACCCAGACCGAACCTGCCCTTCCCGGCCCCGCGACCTTCCCCCGCCATCCCGGCCCACCGCCGGTGGCCGGGGTGGCACCGCAGGCCTCCCCCCCATGATGAGCCCCGGCCGGAGACCCGCACCGGGCCTGCCGCCGCCGGGATCCGCCCCGAGGGGAGACCGGCGACGGCGCCGGGCGGCCCATGCCGCGACCGCGATTCCCCTTGACCTTTCGGCGCCCGGATTGTTGAACCGGCCGGACTTCCGGACAGCGTCAGGGCCTCTGCCTCATGGACGACCAGAGCAAGAACCTCATCCTCGCCACGGTGCTCAGCTTCCTCGTGATCGTGGTCTGGTACGTGCTGTTCCCGCCGCCCGAGCCGGTTCCCCCGCCTGCCGAACCGGCCGCGCAGACCGCCGCGCCCGCCCCCGGCGCCAGCGTCACCGCCGAAGGCGCGCCGCCGGCGGCCACGACCGCCGCGAGCGGCGACGCCGCCACGGTCGCCGCCGCGGCCGCCCCCCGCATCCGGATCGACACGCCGAAGGTGGCGGGCAGCATCTCGCTCCTCGGCGGACGCATCGACGAGCTCGCGCTCAAGGACTACCGCGAGACGATAGAGCCGGGCTCGCCCACGGTGACCCTGCTCAGCCCGGAGACGTCGAACGGCGCCACCTTCGCCCACTTCGGCTGGGGTCCGGCCGCGGGCTATTCGGGCGCCATGCCCGGCCCCGACACGCTCTGGGAGCAGACGGCGGGCGAGGCCCTCGGCGTCGGCGCACCCGTGACGCTCGGCTGGACCAGCCCCGAGGGCCTGCGCTTCACCCGGACGGTCGAGATCGACGAGGACTACATGTTCACCGTCACCGACCGCGTGGAGAACGCAGGCGCCGCTCCGGCGAGCCTCTACGCCTTCGGCGTGGTCGAGCGGCACGGCCTGCCGCCCGACATGAAGAACTTCTTCATCCTGCACGAGGGCGCGATCCAGGTCGCCGACGGGGTGCTGACCGAGATCGACTACGACGACATGACCAAGGCCGCCGTGAGCGTCGAGGAGGGCGGCCCGGCGCAGGTCACGGCCGTCGCGGGGCAGGGATGGATCGGCTTCACCGACCACTACTGGCAGACGATCCTGATCCCCTCCACCGACCGGGGCTTCACCGCCGTCGCCAAGTACTTCCCCGGCGCGGACCTCTACCGCACCGTCGCCCGCCAGCCGGTGGTCGAGCTTGCGCCCGGTGCGGGCACCGAGGTGGCCACGCGCCTCTTCGCCGGCCCGAAGGAATGGGAGACGATCCGCCGCTACCAGAACGAGGAGGGGATCCCGAAGTTCCTCGATTCGATCGACTGGGGCTGGTTCTTCTTCCTGACCAAGCCGATCTTCGCCGCGCTCCACTGGCTGAACGCCCAGATCGGCAACATGGGCCTCGCGATCATCGCGCTCACCTTCATCATCAAGGCCATCGTCTTCCCGCTGGCGCGCAAGTCCTACGTCTCGATGGCGCGGATGAAGGAGCTCCAGCCGGAGATGGAGAAGATCAAGGAGCGCGCCGGCGACGACCGCATGCGCCTCCAGAAGGAGATGATGGAGCTCTACAAGAAGGAGAAGGTGAACCCCGCCGCGGGCTGCCTTCCGATCCTGATCCAGATCCCGATCTTCTTCTCGCTCTACAAGGTGATCTTCGTCACGATCGAGCTGCGGCACGCTCCCTTCTTCGGCCCGTTCCGCGACCTCTCGGCGCCCGATCCGACCTCGATCATGAACCTGTTCGGGCTGCTGCCGTTCGACGCACCCGAGCCGGGCACGTTCCTCGCGCTGATCTTCCTCGGGATCCTGCCGATCCTGCTCGGCATCTCGATGTGGTTCCAGCAGAAGCTGAACCCCGCCCCGACCGATCCGACGCAGGCCGCCGTCTTCGCCTGGATGCCGTGGATCTTCATGTTCATGCTCGCGCCCTTCGCCTCGGGGCTGCTCGTCTACTGGATCGCCAACAACGTGATCACCTTCACCCAGCAGTACCTGATCATGTGGAGCCACGGCCACCGGCCGGACCTCTTCGGCAACATCCGCAGCAGCTTCAGCCGCAAGAAGGCCGCGCCACCCCCGGCGACCAAGAAGCCGGGCGGCAAGTGACCGCCCGGCTCGCCCGCATCGTCCGCCACCCGCTGAAGGCCGCGGGCTGGGAGGAGATCGCGGGCGCCCGGCTCGACGCCGGCCGCGCCCTGCCCTTCGACAGGGTCTGGGCCGTTGCGACCGAGGGCGCGAAGCTCGACGGCGGCTGGGGGCCGAAGCAGAACTTCCTGCGCGGCGTCGCCGCGCCGGCCCTGATGGCCGTGCGCTGCCGCCTCGACGAGGCCGAGGGCCGGCTGACGCTGACCCACCCCGAGGCGGGCGAGATCGCCGGCCGGCCCGACGAGCCCGCCGAAGCGGCGGCGCTGGTGGACTGGCTGCGCCCGCTCTGGCCGGCGAACCGGCCGGCACCGGCGGCCATTCTCCGGGCCGGGGCGCAGCCGTTCTCGGACGTCCCCGCTCCTTACGTCGCGGTGCTGAACCTGGCCTCGAACCGCGCTCTGGGCGCCCGGCTGGGGCGCGACCTCTCGATCCACCGCTGGCGCGGCAACCTCTGGCTCGAGGGCCTCGCGCCCTGGGAGGAGTTCGACCTCGTCGGGCGCACGTTCCGCATCGGGGCGGCCGAGCTCACGGTCGAGGCGCGGATCACCCGCTGCAAGGCGACCGAGGCCAACCCCGAGACCGGCCGGCCCGACGCGGACACGCTCGGCGCCCTCGAGCGCGCCTACGGCCACGAGGACATGGGCGTCTATGCCACCGTCACCGGAGGCGGCCCGATCGCCCTCGGCGACGAGGTCGTCCTGTGACGCTGGCATTCCCGCTCGCGCCAGAGCCCGGGAACGAGGCGCGCGAGGCCGGGCGGCTCCTCTTCGCCCAGGGCGCGGAGTTCCTCAAGGGCGTCGTCGCGATGGAGGGCCTGCCGCCGGCCGACCGGCTCGAGGTCTGCTTCGCGGGCCGCTCGAACGTGGGCAAGTCCTCGCTCATCAACGCGCTCACCGGGCGGAAGAACCTCGCACGCGCCTCCAACACGCCCGGCCGCACGCAGGAGATCAACTACTTCACCCTCGGCGAGGGCCGCTATCTCGTCGATCTGCCCGGCTACGGCTATGCCGAGGCGCCGCCCGCGCTGGTGGCGAAATGGCAGCGCCTGCTCAGGGCCTATCTCGCAGGGCGGGCGACCCTGCGCCGCGCCTTCGTGCTCATCGACTGCCGCCATGGCATCAAGGCCGTCGACGAGGAGATCCTGACGCTGCTCGACCGTTCCGCGGTCACCTTCCAGGTGGTGCTGACCAAGGCCGACAAGGTCAGGGCCTCCGACCGCGAGAAGGTTCTCGCGCAGGTGCGCGCAGCCCTGGCGAAGCATCCGGCCGCCTTCCCGGAGATCGTCCTCACCTCCTCCGAGAAGGGCGAGGGCATCGAGACGCTGCGCGCGATCATCGCCGCGCTGGAGTGACCCGCCTCAGACGTGCTGGCCGGCGTTGACCTCGATCTCCGCACCGGTGACGTAGCTCGACTGGTCCGAGCAGAGGAACCAGATCACGTCCGCCACCTCCGACGGCTGGCCGAGCCGCCGGAGCGGCAGGCTCTCGACGATCTTCTCGGTTCCGGGCGACAGGATCGAGGTCTCGACCTCGCCCGGCGCGATGGCGTTGACGCGCACCCCCATCGGCCCGAAGTCGTGCGCCATCTCGCGCGTCAGCGCGGCCAGCGCCGCCTTGGACGTGGCATAGGCCGCACCGGCGAAGGGGTGCACCCGGCTGCCCGCAATCGAGGTGACGTTGACCACCGCGCCCTTCGCCGCGGCAAGCTCGTCCTTGAGGCCGCGCGCCAGGACCACCGGCGCGAAGAAGTTGACGTGGAACACGTGCCCCCAGGTCCTGAGATCGGTGTCGAGCGTGCTGAGCCGGCTTCCCCCCGGCCCCTTGGGCGAGATCCCGGCGTTGTTGACCAGAGCGTGGAGCCTGCCGTCGAGCTTTGCGCGGATCGTCTCGATCGCCGCGATCGTCTGCTCGGGGTCGGCCAGATCGACCTGGATGTGGTTCTCCTCGCCCCCCGGCCAGGGGCAGCGCGGGTCGAAGGGCTGGCGCGAGCAGGTCAGGACCCGCCATCCCCCGGCCGAGAACCGCTTCACGGTCGCATGACCGATCCCGCGGCTCGCGCCGGTCAGCAGAAGGGTCGGCTGTTCGGTTGCCATCGGGTGGTCCTCCGCGGCGCCAACCTAGCGGTCCTGCCGGATTCGGCAATCCGGCGCGTGGGCGTCCGCGACCGGGCTTGAGGCGGGCGCCCCCCTGCCCTAACAGGAAACGCCGAACGCCCGGGGGCCCAGAGGATGAAGAAGCAGACCATGAACCGCGACTGGATCGCCACCGCCCGCACGCTCTCCGAGGCCCTGCCCTATCTCCAGCGGTATTCGGGCGCCATCGTCGTCGTGAAGTTCGGCGGCAACGCCATGGGCGACGAGAAGGCGATGGCGAGCTTCGCGCAGGACATCGTGCTCATGCGCCAGGTCGGCGTGAACCCGGTCGTGGTCCACGGCGGCGGGCCGATGATCAACGAGATGCTCGAGAAGCTCGGCATCCGCTCGGAATTCGTCCGCGGCAAGCGGGTCACCGACAAGGCGACCGTCGAGGTGGTGGAGATGATCCTCTCGGGCCTCGTCAACAAGCGCATCGTGCAGGCGATCAACGACGCCGGCGGGCGCGCCGTCGGCCTTTCGGGCAAGGACGACGACATGATCGTCTGCGAGGCCGACGATCCCGAACTCGGCTACGTCGGCCGCCCGGTGGAGCTGAACGTGCAGGTGCTGCGCGACCTCTTCGCCGCCGGGATCATCCCGGTTGTCGCCCCGGTCGCCACCGGCATGGCCGAGAACGAGACCTTCAACGTCAACGGCGACACCGCCGCCGGCGCCATCGCCGCGGCGCTGAAGGCCGACCGCCTGCTGCTCCTCACCGACGTTCCCGGCGTGAGGAACGCCGAGGGCGAGATCGTCACCCAGCTCTCGCCCGACGAGGTCCGCGCCATGATCGCCGACGGCACGATTTCCGGCGGGATGATCCCCAAGGTCGAGACCGCGCTCGCCGCCGTCGAGGGCGGGGTGCGCGCGGCGGTGATCCTCGACGGGCGCGCCCCGAACGCCTGCCTGCTCGAGCTCTTCACCGAACACGGCGCGGGGTCGATCATCCGCTCGACCGAGCCCCGGGTGAAGCCCCGGCGTGGCTGAGCCCCTTCACCCTGTCCCAAATACTCCCGCCGGAGGCGCGCCGCGCGCCAGCGCGGCGCCCGGCCCGACGGGAGGAGCGATCCCGGCCGCGGGATCGCGACGACGGGCGGGAGGGCCGCCGACGCGATGAGCACGCCGCGCCACGACGCGATCGATGCCCGCCTCCGGGCCGAGCGGCTCGCCATCCTCGGCGGCTTCCACCCGGCGCCGGGCGAGCCGCACGTCCCTGCGGGCACTGCGACGCTCCTCCTCCTCGGCCCGCACGAACCGGGGTTCTGGGCCCATGTCACCGCAAGCGCAGAATGGCGCGACGGCCGCCCCGACCCGCTCGACCGCTGGTCGCGCCGGGTCATCGGCCGGATCGCCTGCGACCTCGGCGCCAAGGCGCTCTTCCCCTTCGCCGGCCCGCCCTGGCTGCCGTTCCAGTCCTGGGCGGAGCGGACCGGCCGCGCCTGGGCCTCGCCGGTGCGGCTCCTCGTGCACGACACCGCCGGCCTGATGGTCAGCTTCCGCGGCGCGCTGGCGCTCAAGGAGCGCCTCGACCTGCCGCCACCCCCCGCCGCCGCCCCCTGTGCGACTTGCGCCGACCGACCCTGCCTGACCGCCTGCCCGCCCCGCGCGCTCACCGCCGCGGGCTACGACGTGCCCGCCTGCCATGCCTTCCTCGACACGCCCGCGGGCGACGGCTGCATGGGCCTCGGCTGCGCGGTCCGCCGCGCTTGCCCGGTGTCGCGGAGCTATGGCAGGCTGCCCGAACAGTCCGCCTACCACATGAGGCGCTTCCACCCGTGAGCACGCCCGACGGCCACCGCCGCCTGATCCTGACCCGGCATGCGAAGTCGAGCTGGGACAAGCCCGGTCTCGACGACCGCGACAGGCCCCTGAACGGGCGGGGCCGCAAGGCTGCGCGCGAGCTCGGCCGCTGGCTTGCCTCGCGGGGATACCTCCCCGACGAGGTGCTTTCTTCCGACTCCCTGCGCACGCGCGAGACCTGGGCCGGCGTGGCCGAGAAGCTGCCGCGTCCGCCGGAACCCCGCTGGATGCCCGAGCTCTACCACGCCGATCCGGCGACGATGCTCGACGTGCTCAGGCAGGCCAGGGGCGGCACGGTGATGATGGTGGGCCACAATCCCGGCATCGGCGAGTTCGCGGCGACCCTTCCGGCCCGATGGCCCGCGGATCCCGACTTCGAACGCTACCCGACGGCGGCGACCCTGGTGGTCGATTTCGACATCGACGACTGGGCCGCTCTCGAGCCCGGCCGCGGCTCGGTGCTCGACTTCTTCACGCCCTCCGACCGCGGCGGAGGCTGACCGGCCGCCCGGCGGGCCGGCCCTCAGTGGCCGAGGATCTGGCTCAGGAACAGCTTCGTCCGCTCGCTCTTCGGGCTCGAGAAGAACTCCTTCGGCTCGTTCTGCTCGACGATCTGGCCCTGGTCCATGAAGATGACGCGGTTCGCCACGGCCTGGGCGAAACCCATCTCGTGGGTCACGACGAGCATGGTCATCCCCTCCTCGGCGAGCTCGATCATGGTGTCGAGCACCTCCTTGATCATCTCGGGGTCGAGCGCCGAGGTCGGCTCGTCGAACAGCATGATCCGCGGCCGCATGCAGAGCGAGCGCGCGATCGCCACGCGCTGCTGCTGCCCGCCGGAGAGCTGGCCGGGATACTTGTTCGCCTGCTCGGGGATCTTCACCTTGCGGAGGAAGTGCATCGCCGTCTCCTCCGCCTCCTTCCTGGGGATCTTGCGCACCCAGATCGGCGCGAGCGTGCAGTTCTCGAGGATCGTCAGATGCGGGAACAGGTTGAAGTGCTGGAACACCATCCCGACCTCGGACCTGATCTTGTCGATGTTCTTGAGGTCCGAGGACAGGACGGTGCCATCGACGACGATCCGGCCCTTCTGGTGTTCCTCGAGCGCGTTGATGCAGCGGATCAGGGTGGACTTGCCCGACCCGGAGGGGCCGCAGATCACGATGCGCTCGCCGCGGTAGACGGTCAGGTCGATGTCGCGCAGGACATGGAACTGGCCGTACCACTTGTTCATCTTCTCGATCTGGATCGCGACCTCGTTCGAGACCTGCATGTGGCTCCGGTCGATCTTGCGGTCGATGACGACGTCGGACATCGGGCCTCTCCTCAGCGGTGGTCGGTGCGGAGCTTCTGCTCCAGATACATCGAGTAGCGCGACATGCCGTAGCACATGACGAAGAAGATCGCGCCGACGAAGACGTAGGGCTCCCAGTAGATGCCCTTCCAGTTGATGTCCGCCCGGACGATCTGCGTCACCCCGCGCAGCGGGTCCATCAGGCCCACGAAGCTGACGAGCGTGGTGTCCTTGAAGAGGCCGATGAAGGTCGAGACGATGCCGGGGATCGAGATCTTCAGCGCCTGCGGCAGGATGATGAGCCGCTGCGCCTGCCAGTAGTCCAGGCCGAGGGAATCCGCCGCCTCGTACTGTCCCCTCGGCAGGGCAGCGAGGCCGCCGCGGATCACCTCGGCGAGGTAGGCGGCAGCGAAGAACGTCACAAGGATGATGACGCGCAGGATGATGTCGAAGTTGGTGCCGCGCGGCAGGAAGTACTGCAGGAGCAGCGAGGCGGTGAACAGCAGCGTGATCAGCGGCACGCCGCGGATGAACTCGATGAAGCCGACCGAGAGCGCCTTGACGATCATCATGTTCGACTGCCGGCCGAGCGCCAGCAGGATGCCGAGCGGCAGCGAGAACGAGATCGCGGTGACGCCGATGGTGATCGCCAGCAGGAAGCCCCCGAACTGGGTCGACGGGACCGGGGTCAGGCCGATCGGCAGGATCGAGGACAGCGCCTGCGCCACCGGCGCATCGAGATAGATCCACCAGAGCACCGCCGCGACGAGCCCCGCGCCGAGCGCCGCCGGCACGCCGATGCGCGACTGCAGGGCGAGGAACACGGCGGCCAGAACGCCGAAGCCGGCCACCGCCGCCACCACGAACCAGACCGACCCGCCCCAGAGCAGCAGGTAGCAGACCGGCGCATAGAACACCGTCACCCAGACCAGGCGCTTCGGCGCGACCCAGGCAAGGGCGAGAAGCGCGGCCATCAGGACCGTGACGGCCGCGACGATCCCGAGCGGCGTTCCGAGCGCGAGCAGCACCGCAACGACCAGCACGCCGGCACTGCCGGTCAGGGTCAGCTCGGCCTTCCGGTTGCCGTAGTAGAGGACCGGCGCGAGGGCGACGAAGAGAAGGCCGAAGGCGAGCACGGGCCGCCAGTAGAGCGCCGGCGGGTAGAAGCCGAACAGATACTGGTGCCAGCGTTCGCGCACCACGGCCCAGCACGCGCCTGTCGCCCCCTCGCCCGCGGCGGCGACGATCTGCCGGCATTCCCCGAGCGAGGAGGCGTTCCAGACCGAGTTCAGAAGCCACGGCATCAGGGCCTTGAGCACCAGATAGATGACATAGACGGCAACGATCGTCAGGGCCGTGTTGATCCAGCCCGAGAACAGGTTCTCGCGCAGCCACTTGATGGCGCCGCGTTCGGTGACCGGCGCGTCGGCCGGCGGCAGCATCGTCTCGCGGACGAACGTGACGGTCTGGGCGTGGGTGTCGCTCATCTCAGCGCTCCTTCAGCCGGACCGACTTGTTGTAGACGTTCATCACCGCCGAGATGATCAGGCTGATCGTGAGGTAGATCGCCATCATCAGGAGCATGCATTCGAGCTCCCGCCCGGTCTGGTTCAGCGTGATGCCGCCCAGCGTCCCGCGCAGGTCGAGGTAGCTCACCGCGATGCCGAGCGAGGTGTTCTTCGTCAGGTTCAGGAACTGGCTGATCAGCGGCGGGATGATGACCCGCAGGGCCTGCGGCAGGATGATGAGGCTCATCGTGCGGTTCGGCCTCAGGCCGAGGGCGAAGGCCGCCTCCGTCTGGCCCTTCGACACGGCAAGGATCCCCGCCCGCACGATCTCGGCGATGAAGGCGCCGGTGTAGAGGATCAGCGCGAGCGTGAGCGCGGTGAAGGCGTGCTGGAGAAGGATGCCGCCGGTGAAGTTGAACCGCGTGAGCTCGGGGATCTCGAGGTGCAGCCCCAGTGCCCAGAGGAGAAGCGCGGTCGGCAGGACGAGGATCAGGAGGCTCTTCCACCAGGTGACCGGGCGCACCCCCGTCGCCTCCTGTATCGCCCGGGCGCGGGCGCGGAGCACGCGGTAGGCCATGATGCTCGCCCCGAGCACGGCCACGATGGCAAGGAAGGTCAGGTTGAGCGACACCGGCCCGAGATCGACCGACCCCAGCGGGCGCGAGAAGAGCGGCAGCGGCGCGTAGATGCCGCGGTTCGTCACCGCCACGGTGTCGAACAGGATCTTGCTGGCCGCCGGCGCCTCGCCGGCCGCCTGCATCTCCTCGGTGACCCGGAAGGCCGAAGGCGCCGGCGCGATCTCGGAGATCGGGACGTAGATGATGAGGATCCACAGCAGCAGCGGGATGTTGCGGAAGATCTCGACATAGACCGTCATGATCCGGGCGATCAGCCAGTTCTTCGACAGCCTCAGCACGCCGACGATGACGCCGACGATCGTGGCCCCGATGCATCCCACCAGCGCCACGACGAGGGTGTTCATCAACCCGACGAGGAGCGCCCGGAAATGTGTGCTGTCGTTGGTGTAGGGGATCAGCGTCTGCTCGATGTCGTAGCCGGCGCGCACCCACAGGAAGCTGTAGTTGAACGTCTTGCCCTTGGCGGCGAGGTTCTGGACCGTGTTGTTGAGAAGCCAGGCGACCGCGAGTCCGAACAGGATCAGCACGATGACCTGGATGGTCATCGAGCGGAACCGCGTGTCGTAGATGAGCATGCTGAGCCGGAAGGATTCCTTCGGCGCTTCGCTTGCCAAGGCCATGCGTTACCCCCGCCAGTCAGAGGCCGGACGTCGATATGCCGAGGGCTACCGCGGCCGCCCCAGGCCCCGGCAGCATGCGTCCGGCTGTCACGAAAGGGTGGGCGCGCCCGTCTCCGGGCGCGCCGTGTTCCGTCTCAGCGGAAGGGCGGGGCGTACTGGAGCCCGCCCTGCGTCCAGAGCGCGTTCAGGCCGCGCGCCAGACCGATCGGGGTGGCTTCCCCGATGTTCGCCTCGAAGACCTCGCCGTAGTTGCCGACCGCGGCGATGGCGCGCTTGGCGAACTCGTTGTCGAGCCCGATCTTGGCGCCCATGTCGCCCTCGACGCCAAGGAGGCGGCGGACTTCGGGGTCGGTCGACGAGGCGGCAACCTCCTCGACGTTGGCGGCGGTGATGCCCTTCTCCTCGGCGGTCAGCAGCGCGTAGAAGGTCCACCGCACGATGTCGCCCCAGTTGTTGTCGCCGTGGCGCACCACCGGGCCGAGCGGCTCCTTCGAGATGATCTCGGGAAGGATGACGTGGTTCTCCGGGTCGGCCATCGTCGCGCGCGACGCGGCAAGGCCCGAGGCGTCGGTGGTGTAGGCGTCGCAGGCGCCGGCGAGATACTGCTGCTGGGCCTGGCTGTCGTCCTGCACGTTCACCGGCGTGTAGGACATGTTGTTCGCCTTGAAGAAGTCGGCGAGGTTCAGCTCGGTCGTGGTGCCGGTCTGGATGCAGACGGTGGCGCCGTCGAGCTCCTTGGCGGAGGCGACGCCGAGGTCCTTCTTCACCATGAAGCCCTGGCCGTCGTAGTAGTTGACCGCGACGAAGTCGAACGCGAGTTCGGTGTCGCGCGAGAAGGTCCAGGTCGAGTTGCGGACCAGAAGGTCGACCTCACCCGAGGCAAGCGCGGTGAAGCGCGTCTCGCCCGTCGTCGGCACGAAGCGGACCTTGGTCGGGTCGCCCAGAACCGCCGCGGCGAGCGCCCGGCACAGCGCCACGTCGAAGCCCTGCCAGTTGCCGTTGGCGTCGGGCGCGCCGAAGCCGGTCAGCCCGGTGTTCGAGCCGCAGATCAGCTCGCCACGCGCCTTCACGTCGTCGACCGTTGCCGCTGCGGACGCCCCGGCAGCAAGACCTGCCGCCGTGAGCGCGCCGATGAGGATCGTTCTTTGCATCTTTACCTCTTCCTGATTGTCCACCCTTGCGGCGGCTTGTACCGGCGGTGTGCCGGGTTGATCTGTGAGAGCGGGTATCCCCTCCGCCCCCCGGACTTTGGGCCAAAGCGCGGGAATACGTCAAGGGAAAGGTCCAATCCGGACCTTGCGGAATGCCCATTCCCTCGGCAGCCGCCCGGTCTCCGGGCACTCACGCCCCGCTGCGGGCGAGCGCGAGGAACCTCGCCGCCGCAAGGAAGTCCGCGTGGCGCCGGCGCGCGGCCTCTGCGGCTTCCTCGTCCTCGCCCCAGAGCTCCTGCTGCCAGGTCTCGTCGATCCGCGAGGCCTGCCAGAGCGCCTCGATGTCGCCGTGACCGCGGACGGCCGCAAGGCCGACCACGATCGACCCCGGCAGGCAGATCAGGTCGTGCGCCGCCGTCAGCTCGAAGTCGTCGAGCGCCTCCAGCGCGGCGCGCAGCGCGGCGAGGCTGGCGGCTGGCTGCGGCCCGGGCATCACGCCGACGGTCGGGACCAGACGGGCCCCGAGCGCATCGGCGCACCAGGCCAGAAGCGGATCCCAGGCCCCGGCCTGCCGGCGCACCAGTTCCGCCGGCGCCTCGGCGCGATGGCAGAGAAGGTCGGTCTCGCCGTAGGCGGCGAGCATCGCCACCACCGACGCGCGCTGCGGCCGCACCTTGTCGATGGCGGCGTTCGCGGCGCGCGTGAGCGGCATGGTCGCCGGAACGATCTCGCGGTCCTGCGCCGCCCATTCCGCCGCGATGGCCTCGGCCAGCGCGCCCGCCGGCAGCAGAAGCCGCGCCTTCCCCGGCGTGCGGACGGGCCGGCCGTCGAGCAGCACTTCCCAGCCGCCATCCGCCGCCGGCGCGGCCTCGGCCTCGGTCCAGAAGCGTCTCGCCGCCCAGCCGGTCACGCAGCCCTCCCGAAGCCGGCCAGCACGCGGGGGAGTTCCGCCCAGCTCTCGATCACCGCGTCGGCGCCGTCGAGCATCTCCTTCCGGTGGTAGCCCCAGGTGACGGCGACGGTGCGAAGCCCGGCCGCCCGGCCCATCTCGACGTCGAAGACGGTGTCGCCGACCATCACCGAGGCCGCCGCCTCGGCACCGGTCTCGGCAAGCGCCGCCTCCAGCATCGCGGGATGGGGCTTGGAGGGGTGGTCGTCGGCAACCTGCCGGGTGGCGAAGAACGCATCGAGGCCGTGCAGACCGAGAAGGTGGTCGAGCCCGCGGCGCGACTTGCCCGTGGCGAGGCCGAGCAAGGTGCCGGGGTCGCCAGAGAGGCCCGCGAGCATCTCGCGCGTGCCGGGATAGAGCGGCGAGGCGCCGGAGCCCGAAAGCCGGATCCGCTGGAAGGCCGACTTGTAGCCCTCGACCATCGCGCCGAGCTCGGCCTCGCCGGCATCGGGGAAGAGCCGGCCGAGCGCGACCGGCAGCGAGAGCCCGACCACCGAGAGCGCCTCGTCCCGCGGCGGCATCGGCCGGCCGCAGCCCGCGAAGGCGGCTTCCATGGCCGCGAGGATGTGCCCCTGGCTGTCGACGAGGGTGCCGTCGACGTCGAAGACGACAAGCCTGAGGCTCATCGCGGACCTGCCTCGGCGAACGGGTCGGCAGGCGCATCGGCGGGGTTCCAGCCGAGCGCCCGCCACGTCCGCGCCATGTGCGGCGGCAGGTCGGCGGTGATCGTGACGCGCTTGCCCGTCACCGGATGGTCGAAGGCGATCGATCGGGCGTGCAGGTGCAGCTTGCGGCTGATCTCGCCGCCGAGCTGCGCCCCCCAGCCCGATCCGGGGTTTTCCTGGCCCGAGCCGCCGTACTTGCCGTCGCCGACGATCGGGTGCCCGATCTCGGCCATGTGGGCGCGCAGCTGGTGGGTCCGCCCGGTGATCGGCACCAGCGCCACCCACGCCACGCGCTGGCCGAGCGCGTCGATCACGGCATAGTCGGTCGTCGCGCGCTTGGCGCCCTCGGTCGCGTCGATCCTGGAGGGGTGGACGCAGAGCATCTTCTCGCCCTCGCCGCCCCGGCCGCGGCCCGGCGCCTTGACGAGGCCGAAGCGGATCGTGCCCATGCGCGGGCTCGGCACGCCGGCGACGGCGGCCCAGTAGATCTTGCGCGTGGCGCGGGCGCGGAACGCCTCGGACAGGCGCCGGGCGACCTTCGTCGACCGGGCGAGCAGCAGCACGCCCGACGTGTCCTTGTCGAGCCGGTGGACAAGGCTCGGCTTCTCGGCAAGGCCGAACTTGAGCGCCTCGGCCAGGCCGTCGACGTGCCGGTCGCCCTGCCCGCTGCCGCCCTGGCTGGGAAGGCCGGGCGGCTTGTTGATCGCGATGATGTGGTCGTCCTTCCAGATCACCGCCGCGCGGATCATCTCCGCGTCGCTTTCCGGCAGCCGCGCGCGGGCGGTCGGCGGCGGTGCCGCGGCCTCCGGCAGCGGCGGCACGCGCACGGTCATGCCGGGCGCGACGCGGTTCCCGGCCTTGGCCCTTGCCCCGTCGATGCGGATCTGACCCGTGCGGCAGAGCTTTTCCACCATCCCCTGCGTGACCTGCGGGAACCGGCGCTTCAGCCAGCGGTCGAGCCGGCCCTCGCCCTCCTCCTCGGACACGGTCAGGGTCTGCACGCCGCTCACGCGAAGATCCCCCGCGCGATCCAGAGCCCCGCGGCGAGGCCGAGAACCGACAGCACCACGGAAAGGGCGACATAGAGCAGGGCGCCCGCGAAGTCGCCGCGCTCGTAGAGCGTCACCGTCTCCAGCGAGAAGGTCGAGAAGGTGGTGAAGCCGCCAAGCACGCCCGTCATCACGAACGGCGCGAGATGGGTCAGCCCGCGATGCGCCGCCGCTGCCACGAAGACACCCATCAGGAACGAGCCCAGCACGTTGACCGAAAGGATCGCCACCGGGAAATGGGTCTGACCCACCAGCCGGATCACCCCGATCCCCATGAGATAGCGGGCCGTCGCGCCGATGGCGCCGCCCACGGCGACCTGTGCAAGGATGGCGAACATGGCGTCTCTCTCGGCCCGGCCCGCGGCGGAGTCAACCGCCCTGCCGCTTCTCCCTGAGCTTTGCGAAGTAGTCCACCCGCTTCTTCAGCTCGCGCTCGAAGCCGCGTTCGGGCGGCTGGTAGAGAACCGGCCGCTTCATCCCCTCGGGGAAGTAGTCCTGCCCCGAGAAGGCATCCTCGGCGTCATGGTCGTAGGCATAGCCCGCGCCGTAGCCCTGTTCCTTCATCAGCCGGGTCGGCGCGTTCAGGATGTGCTTCGGCGGCGGCTCCGACCCGGTGCGGCGCGCTTCGGCGCGTGCAGCCTTCCAGGCCACGTAGACGGCATTCGACTTCGGCGCGAGCGCGAGGTAGGTCACCGCCTCGGCCAGCGCAAGCTCGCCCTCGGGCGAGCCGAGGCGCTCGTAGGTCTCCCAGGCGTGCAGGCAGAGGCTCACCGCCTGCGGATCGGCGAGCCCGATGTCCTCCACCGCCATGCGGGTGATGCGGCGGGCCAGGTAGCGCGGATCCTCGCCGCCCTCGATCATCCGGGCGAGCCAGTAGAGCGCCGCATCGGGATCGGACCCGCGGACCGATTTGTGCAGCGCCGAGATCAGGTTGTAGTGCGCATCGCCCGACTTGTCGTACTGCGCTGCCCGCTTCTGCAGGCGGTGCGCCAGCGCCGGCACGTCGAGCGGGCCCTCCACCGTCCACGCCATCACCTGCTCGATCAGGTTGAGAAGCGCCCGCCCGTCGCCGTCGGCCATCTCGAGGAGCCGCTCCCGCGCCTCGCCGGTGAGCGGCAGGGGCCGCCCGATTTCCCGTTCGGCGCGCTGCGCCAGCAGTTCCAGTTCGGCGAGCGTCAGCCGTTCCAGGACGAGGACCTGCGCCCGCGACAGGAGCGCGGAGTTCAGCTCGAAGCTCGGGTTCTCGGTCGTGGCCCCGACGAGGACGATCGTGCCGTCCTCCATGTGCGGCAGGAACCCGTCCTGCTGGGCCTTGTTGAAGCGGTGGATCTCGTCGACGAAGAGGAGCGTCCCCTGCCCGCTCCGGCGCCGGAGCTTCGCCGCCTCGAACACCTTCCTCAGCTCGGGAACCCCGGTGAAGATCGCGCTGATCTGCACGAAGGCGAGGTCGGTCTCCTCGGCCAGAAGCCGCGCGATGGTGGTCTTGCCCACACCCGGCGGGCCCCAGAGGATCAGCGAGGGCAGGCTGCCCGAGGCGAGCATCGTCGTCAGCGCGCCGTCGGGGCCGAGCAGGCCCGTCTGGCCGATCACCTCCGAAAGGTGCCGCGGCCGCAGACGGTCGGCCAGCGGACGATGGGCGGCGGGCGCATCCGTATGGTCGAGGCGGTCGAACAGGTCGGCCATCGGGCAAGCCTATGCCGCCGGACCGGCCGGGGGAAGCCGGCTCACAGGCGCGCCCCGAGCCGCACCCGCTGGCCCCGGCGGTCGAGGTCGAATGTCCAGGTCCGCCGGTTCTCCCCGGCAGCACGGGCGACATCCGCGGCGGACGCCACCGGAGCGCCGTTGATGGCGAGGATCACGTCGCCCTGCCTGAGACCGATCCGCCCGCCCACGGGGCCGGGATCGAGCACCACGATCCCGCCGGTGCCGGCGGGCAGGCCCAAGGCGGAGAGGACCGACGGCCCCGCCTCGGCAACGGCGAGCCCGCCGAGCGGCAGCGCGGGAGGCACCGTCACGACCTCTGCCGGCCCGGGTGCGGGCGGCGCATCGAGCGAGACCTGCGCCGAAAGCTCCTCGCCGTCGCGCCGGTAGCCGACCTCGACCCGGCTGCCGACGCCGGCGAGCGACAGGCGGAACATCAGGTCCTGCGGCGCGTTCACCTCGAAGCCATCGACCGAAAGGATGACGTCGCCGGCCCGCAGGCCGGCCTTCGCGAACGGGCTTTCGGGGTGGATCTCCGCGATCACGATGCCCTGCGGCAGGGGAAGGCCCAGCGCCTCGGCGATCTCGGCGGTCACCGCCTGGGCGTTGAGGCCGGCCCAGGGGCGCTCGAACTCGGTCGCCCCCGCCTCGGCAAGCGCGGCGAAGCGCGCCACCAGATTCGACGGGATCGCGAAGCCGATCCCGTTCGAGGCGCCCGAGCGCGTCAGGATCGAGGTGTTGATGCCGACGAGCCTGCCCTTCGTGTCCACCAGGGCCCCGCCGGAGTTGCCGGGGTTGATCGCCGCGTCGGTCTGGATGAACCAGCCCCGCGCATTGCCCGTTGCCGCCCCGGACCGCGCGAGCCCCGAGACGATGCCCGAGGTCACGGTCTGGCCGATCCCGAACGGATTGCCGATGGCGAGCACGAGTTCGCCCACCTCGAGCTCGTCGGAGTTCCTGAGCGCGAGCGCCGGAAGCCCCTCGGCCCCGCGGAGCCGCAGCATGGCGAGGTCGCTTTCCTCGTCGGCAAGCAGGATGTCGGCCTCGTATTCCCGCCGGTCGGCCAGCACGACGCGGATGTCGGCGGCCTCTCCCACGACGTGGTAGTTCGACACCACCAGCCCGTCGGGCGAGAGGATCACCCCCGAGCCGAGCGAGTTCTGCAGGCGCGGCTGGGTCGTCCCGAAATCGCGGAACAGGGGGCCGAAGAAGGGATCGTCGGCGAAGGGGCTGCGCGCTGCCGCGACAACGCGTCGCGCATAGATGTTGACGACCGCCGGCGCGGCGTCGCGCACCACCGGCGCGAAGGACAGCGCGATCTCGGCTTCGGTTTCGGGCACGCGGGTCTCCGCGTGCCCGGGGCCCTGCAGGAGGGCAATCGACACGAACGCGGCGGCAAGGGCGGTGCGCACGGCTTTCCTCGGACGAAGTCGCACGAAGATATGCGCCCGCCGGTCCGGTTGCGCAACGGGCGCGCGCTCAATGCAGCGTGGAGGTGAAGTCCATCGAGACGACCTGGTTGTCGATCCCGTCGATGGTCATCACCGGCCCCATCGCCTCCATCTTCACGCCCACCCGGTTCGCCCAGCGCGGCCAGGTGGCCGCAAGCAGCGTCAGGCAGTGGGACGCGCCGAGACTGCGTGCGGCCGCGCCGAGCTCCTGGATCAGCCGGGCATGGACCTGCCGCCGGATCGCCGCCGGCACGTCGTGGGCGACGAACAGCCGGGAGCTTTCCCAGATCGTGTCCGACACGGGGGCTTCCTCGTAGAGCAGGTTCGAGGGGATCGTGTCGAGCAGCCCGCGCTGCGCATCGCGGATCATGTAGGTGTAGATCCCGCAGCGGGCGGTCGTCGGCGTCAGCCGGTTTCCGGCAAGCACGCGGCCGAAGTCGTCGTGCACCACGACCCAACGGCTGGCCGGCGTGTCGTACTGGTCGTACTCCATGCCGAGCGCCTCGGGGAGATCCCACTTGTTGTGGACGATGAAAAGCTCCCGCCTCGCGCGCAGCATGTTGGCAAACAGCTCTCCATGGTTGTGGAGATTTTCGAAGGAAAGGGTCGTGGTCTGCATGTCATCCTCCTGCAGGTTGGTCGAACTAAACTAACCGTGCGGAGGACGGCCGCCCTAGAGCAGCCGGTAGTCCTTGGCGCGCTGGATCGCCTCAGCCGTGGTGCGCGCCATCAGCCGCGTCCGTGCCGCCATGATGCGCGCCTTGAGCGCGCTCTCCGAGATACCGAGCTTTGCAGCCGCGGCTGCGTGCCGGTCGCCCCCCGCAATGCATTTCAAGGCTTCGACCTGCGCCTTCGTCAGGTCATGCGGAGGTTCGGTCATCTCGTGGAGGCGGTGGACCACCTCCTCGATATGCTTGATCTCCGCAGTCTCGAACTCGCGGTCATCCCGCGCGAAGCTGGCGATCGTCCGCGAGCGGATCGGACCGTAAGAGATTGTGACGCCGTACTTGAGACCGTACTCGGCCGCTTCCTTGAACAGTCCGAACGGGTCCATGAGCTTCGGGTCGCTCCAGCGGACCCAGCCCGTGGTGCTGAAGCCCCAGGCCGTCATCGGATCGCGCAGCACGTAGCCGTTCTCGGTGTAGTGGTCGAGCCAGGACTGATCGTAGGTCTGGAACGACATGAGCGGCGAGGTGAAGCGGATGTGGAGCCCTATGAAGTATCCCTTGGGCGCAAACGGCGCGAGGTTCTTGAGCTCGAGATCGATCCTAGCCTGAAGAGACATGTCTTTTTAGATAAGTTGCGCAAACACCAGTCAACCGTAAATTGTGACGTGTCAAGGCCGTGGTGAAGCGAGGTGAGAGTTGTGGTTGTGACGGACGGAGACCTTGTGTTCAAGCTGCTTTCCCTGCCCGCAGAGGCGCGGGAAGAGCTCTTGAACCTGCTCGGGGAACACAGCGCCGATATCGGCCCGAGCGCCGGCGAGATCCTCATGGAACGCCTGTCGGAAGCCGGCAGCCGCGCCGTCGAGAGCCGGGCGAACTGACGAGTTCGAGGCGCGCTGCCACAAAGAGAAGCCCCGCGGATGCGGGGCTTTCTTGTTTCGGGCGGCAGGCATGTCGGCGTCAGCCTTCCTCGGCGGCGGCTTCCTCCGCCTCGAGCCGCGCCCGGTCCGCGGCGCCCTTCGCCGTCGTGTCGCGGTCGACCAGCTCGATGATCGCCATCGGCGCCATGTCGCCGTAGCGGAAGCCGGCCTTCAGGACGCGGGTGTAACCGCCGTTGCGGTCCTTGTAGCGCGGGCCGAGCACGTCGAAGAGCTTGGCGACGTGGGCGTCCTGCTTGAGATCGGCCGCGGCAAGGCGCCGCGCGTGCAGGTCGCCGCGCTTGCCGAGCGTGATGAGCTTCTCGACCACGCGGCGCAGGTCCTTGGCCTTCGGCAGCGTCGTCTTGATCTGCTCGTGCTCGATCAGCGCGCCGGCAAGGTTGGAAAACAAGGCCTTGCGGTGTTCGTGGGTGCGGTTGAGGCGGCGATAGCCCTGGCCGTGACGCATGACGTGACTCCTTCGTTTTGCTTTGTCCGGCGGGCCTTGCGTTCAGGCCCGCTCTCCTTGGGGCGGGATTGCCCGGGATTTCCGGCCGTGCACAACCCGTACACAGGGCGTGCACAGGCCGTGCACCGTCAGAACTGGTCCTCGTACTTCTTGGCCAGCTCCTCGATGTTCTCGGGCGGCCAGTCCTCGACGTCCATGCCGAGGTGGAGGCCCATGCCCGAGAGCACTTCCTTGATCTCGTTGAGCGACTTCCGGCCGAAGTTCGGGGTGCGCAGCATCTCGGCTTCGGTCTTCTGGATCAGGTCGCCGATGTAGACGATGTTGTCGTTCTTCAGGCAGTTCGCCGAGCGCACGGAAAGCTCGAGCTCGTCCACCTTCTTGAGCAGCAGCGGGTTGAACTCCAGCCCGTCGTCGGCCTCGCCCTTGTGCGCGCTCTCCGGCTCCTCGAAGGTCACGAAGATCGACAGCTGGTCCTGGAGGATGCGCGCCGCGTAGGCGACCGCATCATCGGGGCTGAGCGAGCCGTCGGTCTCCACCTTCAGCGTCAGCTTGTCGTAGTCGAGCACCTGGCCCTCGCGGGTCGGCGTGACCTCGTAGCTGACCTTCTTGACCGGCGAGTAGATCGCGTCGATCGGGATCAGGCCGATCGGGCTGTCCTCGGGGCGGTTGTTCTCCGCCGAGACGTAGCCCTTGCCGGTGTTGACGGTCAGCTCCATGAACACCTCGGCACCGTCGTCGAGGTGGCAGATGACGTGGTCGCGGTTCAGGATCTCGATGCCCGCGCTGGTGGAGATGTCGCCCGCCGTCACCACGGCCGGGCCCTTGGCCGAGATCGAGAGCCGCTTCGGCCCCTCGACATCCATGCGGATCGCGACGCCCTTGAGGTTCAGCACGATGTCGGTCACGTCCTCGCGCACGCCGGGCACCGAGGAGAACTCGTGCAGCACGTTGTCGATCTGCACCGAGGTGATCGCCGCGCCCTGGAGCGACGACATCAGGACACGGCGCAGCGCGTTGCCGAGCGTCAGCCCGAAGCCGCGCTCGAGCGGTTCGGCCACCACCGTCGCCTGGCGCGCCGGATCGGCGCCGAGCTTGATGTCAAGCTGCGCTGGCTTGATGAGTTCGGCCCAGTTCTTGTGGATCATGCCTGTCGCCTCCATTCCTGTCCGCTGCCCATGTCCGAAGCGGCGGACGCCCGAGGATCAAAATGACGAAGGCCCGGGCCGCGCGGCACAGTCGCGCACGGCCCGGACCGGAAGACGGAACTCACACGCGGCGGCGCTTCGGCGGACGGCAGCCGTTGTGGGCGATCGGCGTCACGTCGCGGATCGAGGTGATCTGGAGGCCGACCGCGGCGAGCGCACGCAGCGCGGATTCGCGGCCCGAACCGGGCCCCTGCACCTCGACCTCGAGGGTCTTGACGCCGTGCTCCTGCGCCTTGCGGCCGGCATCCTCGGCAGCCATCTGCGCGGCGTAGGGCGTGGACTTGCGGCTACCCTTGAACCCCATCGTTCCGGCCGAGGACCAGGCGATCGCGTTGCCCTGCACGTCGGAGATCAGGATCTTGGTGTTGTTGAACGACGAGTTCACATGCGCCACGCCGGCGGCGATGTTCTTGCGTTCCTTGCGCTTCATGCGGGTCTTGTCGCGTGCCATCTGCCTGCCCTCCCCTTACTTCTTCTTGCCCGCGATGGCCTTGGCAGGCCCCTTGCGCGTGCGGGCGTTGGTGTGGGTGCGCTGGCCGCGCACGGGCAGGCCGCGACGATGGCGCAGGCCGCGGTAGCAGCCGAGGTCCATCAGGCGCTTGATGTTCATCTGCGTCTCGCGGCGCAGGTCGCCCTCGACGGTGTAGTTGGCGTCGATGTGCTCGCGGATCGCCAGCACCTCGGCGTCGGTCAGCTCGTTCACGCGGCGCGAGGGGTCGATGTTCACCGCCTCGCAGATCTTCTGCGCGATGTGCGGCCCGATGCCGTGGATGTAGGTCAGCGCGATGGGAACGCGCTTGCCCGTGGGGATGTTGACGCCTGCGATGCGTGCCACGATCTGTGGTCCTTCCGTTGCGGTTCCGTAACCCCAGAACCTTTTTTCACAACTGAGGCCCGGAAGGCGCGAAGGCCGCCGGGCCGCTCGGTCAGCCCCGTGTCCGGCTGGGGCAGAGCCCAGAGAAACAAGGTGATTCTCGTGCGAGACGCCGTGACTTATGGGGTTTTGCCGGGCGCGTCAAGGCCGGGTCTTAACCCTTTGTCAAGCACCCTTGCGATGGCGGCGGCGACGTCGCCGATCTCTGCCAGGCCGTCCACCGAGGCGAGCTTGCCCTTGGCGTGGTAGTAGCCGATCAGCGGCGAGGTCTTCTTGTAGTACTCGAGCAGGCGGTTGCGCAGCGCCTCGGCATTGTCGTCGGGCCGCCGGCGCAGGTCGGTCGAGCCGCAGACATCGCACACGCCCGGCTTGCGCGTCGGCTTGGTGCGGTCGTGGTAGACCTCGCCGCAGTTGCCGCAGGTGAACCGCCCCGAGATCCGCCGGACGAGGGCCTCGTCCTCGACCCGCATCTCGATCACGGCGTCGAGCGTGAGGCCGAGCCGGTCGAGCAGCGCGCCGAGCGCGTCGGCCTGCGCCAGCGTCCGCGGGAAGCCGTCGAAGATGAAGCCCTTGCCGTCCGGCGCGGCGAGCCGCTCCTCGATCAGGCCGATGACGATGTCGTCGGTCACGAGGTCGCCGCGGTCCATCACCTCGGCCACCTTCCGTCCCATCGGGCTTCCCGAGGCGCGTGCCTCGCGCAGCATGTCGCCCGTGGAGAGCTGCGTCAGGCCGCGGGTCTCGGCCAGCAGGCGCGCCTGGGTGCCCTTGCCGGCGCCCGGCGGCCCGAGAAGGATCAGGTTCATCATCGGCGCGCCGGCGCCTTCCGGGTTGCCGGGCGCTTCTTGCCGCGGAGCTGCGACTTCTCGATCAGCCCCTCGTACTGGTGCGCGAGCAGGTGCGACTGGATCTGCTGGATCGTGTCCATGGCGACCGACACGATGATCAGGATCGAGGTGCCGCCGAAGTAGGCGGTGATGGCGAATTCGTAGCGCAGGAACTCGGGCAGCATGCAGACGGCCGCGAGGTAGGCCGAGCCGAGCACGAGGATCCGGTTGACGACGTATTCGAGGTATTCCTCGGTGCGCTTGCCGGGCCGGATGCCGGGAATGAAGCCGCCCTGGTTCTTCAGGTTCTCGGCCACCTCCTCGGTCTTGAACGCCACGTTGTGCGTGTAGAAGTAGGTGAAGAACACGATCATCGCCGTGAAGAAGATCAGGTAGAGCGGCTGGCCCGGCCCGAAGTAGGCGAGGATCGTGGACATGACCGGGCCGGTCTGCTGGCCCGAGAAGGTCGAGATCGTGACCGGCAGCAGCAGGAGCGACGAGGCGAAGATCGCCGGGATGACGCCGGCGGGGTTGACCTTGATCGGCAGGTGCGAGGAGCCGCCGTCGTAGATCTTCATGCCGACCTGGCGGCGCGGATACTGGATGTGGATCTTGCGCAGCGACCGCTCCATGAACACCACGAAGGCGAGCGTCACGAGCAGCATGGCGATCACGCCGAGGATCACCGGCGTCGAGATCGCGCCCGAGCGGCCCTGCGCGAAGAACTGGGCGAGCGCCGCCGGAAGCTCGGCGATGATGCCCACGAAGATGATGAGCGAGATGCCGTTGCCGACGCCGCGGGCGGTGATCTGCTCGCCGAGCCACATCAGGAACATCGTGCCGCCGACCAGCGTGATGACGCAGGCGGCGCGGAAGAACATGCCCGGATCGTGGGCGAGGTTCCCCGCCTCGAGGCTGACGGCCAGCCCGTAGGCCTGGAAGGTGGCGAGCAGCACCGTGCCGTAGCGGGTGTACTGGTTCAGCTTCTTGCGGCCCTGCTCGCCCTCCTTGCGGAGCTGCTGGAGCGAGGGGACCATCGCAGCCATGAGCTGCACGATGATCGAGGCCGAGATGTAGGGCATGATCCCGAGGGCGAAGATGCCCATGCGGCTGATCGCGCCGCCGGTGAACATGTTCAGGATGCCGCCGAGGCCGGCCGAGGCCTGCTCCACGAACTCGCGCAGGGCGGTGCCGTCGATGCCGGGAACCGGGATGTAGGTGCCGATGCGGTAGACGATCAGGAGGCCGATGGTGAAGAAGATCCGCTGGCGGAGCTCGGTGGCCTTGCCCAGGGCCGACCAGCTGATGTTCGCCGCCATTTGCTCTGCTGCAGATGCCATGATGCTCCGAACCTGTCAGCGACGCGCCGCCGGACCGTTTCCCGGTCGGGCGGCGCGGAAACTCATGCCCATGTAAGCGGCGCGGCCGCCTGCCACAAGCGTTATTCGGCCGCGGTCCCGGCCTCGGCGGGCGTCGCGACGGTGAGCGTGCCGCCCGCCTTCTCGACCGCCTCGATCGCCGACTTCGAGGCGCCGGTGACGGCGAGCTTCACCTTCGCCGAGATCTCGCCCTTGGCGAGGATGCGCACCCCGTCGAGCTTGCGGCGGACGAGGCCGGCATCGACCAGCACGTCCTCGGTGATCTCGCGCTTGGCGTCGAGCTTGCCCGCGTCGATGAACTTCTGGATCAGGCCGAGGTTCACCACCGCGAACTTCCGGCGGTTGGGCTTGTTGAAGCCGCGCTTCGGCAGCCGCATGTAGAGCGGCATCTGCCCGCCCTCGTAGGCGTTCAGCGCCACGCCCGAGCGGGACTTCTGGCCCTTGATGCCGCGGCCGCCGGTCTTGCCCTTGCCCGAGCCCGGGCCGCGGCCGATCCGCATCCGCTTCTTGCTGGCACCCGCGTTGTCGCGGAGTTCGTTCAGTTTCATGTCGCTCTCTCCTTGCCGGATGCGGCCCCTGAGCGAGGGGGCCGAACGCGGCTTCCAGTGGATGGCGGGCCGGGGCCCGCGGTCGGTCGTCCGTGCCGGGCGGGCAAGAGCCCCGCCCGACCCGTCAGCCCTTCTCCTCGACGATCCGCACGAGGTGCGGGATCGAGTTCACCATGCCTCGGACGGCGGGCGTGTCCTCGAGCTCGCGCGTGCGGTGCATCTTGTTCAGGCCGAGGCCCTTCAGCGTCGCGCGCTGGACGGCCGGGCGGCGGATCGGGCTGCCGATCTGCTTCACGACGATGGTCTTCTTGGCCATGGTCCGGGCTCCTTACGCTTCGGCCGCTTCGGCCGGCGCCTCGTCGCGCTTCGGCAGGATGTCGGCGACCTTCTTGCCGCGGCGGGAGGCGACCATGCGCGGGCTGGACTGCTTGGAAAGCCCGTCCATCGTCGCGCGGATCATGTTGTAGGGGTTCTGCGAGCCGAGCGACTTGGCCACCACGTCCTGGAGGCCCAGCATCTCGAACACCGCGCGCATCGGGCCGCCGGCGATGATGCCGGTGCCCGGCACGGCGGCGCGCATGATCACGCGGCCGGCGCCGTGGCGGCCTTCCATGTCGTGGTGCAGCGTGCGCCCCTCGCGGAGCGCGACGCGGACCATCGAGCGCTTGGCCTGCTCGGTCGCCTTGCGGATCGCCTCGGGTACTTCCTTGGCCTTGCCCTTGCCGAAGCCGACGCGGCCGCGCTGGTCGCCCACGACGACGAGCGCGGCGAAACCGAAGCGCTTGCCGCCCTTCACGGTCTTCGAGACGCGGTTGATCGCCACCAGACGGTCGGCGAATTCCGGGGTTTCCTCGCGCTCGCGGCGCTCCCGGCGCTGTTCACGTTCTGCCATTGCCTGGCACTTCCCTTGTCCTTGGCGCCTTCCGCACGCCGTTTCAGCCGATCCTGGTGCACCGGGATGCGTCCCGGGCCCGGATCATCGGGGCGGCACGGGGGCCGCCCGCACCTCAGAACTTCAGCCCGCCCTCGCGGGCGGCGTCGGCCAGCGCCTTCACCTTCCCGTGGAACAGGAAGCCGCCGCGGTCGAAGTAGCACTCCGACACGCCGGCCTTCCTGGCGCGCTCGGCCAGCGCCGCGCCGACCTTGGCGGCCGCCTCGACGTTGTTCTTGCCGACCACGCCGAGCTCCTTCTCCAGCGACGAGGCCGCGGCGAGCGTCACGCCCTTCGCGTCGTCGATCAGCTGGGCGCTGATGTTCTTGCTGGACCGGTGGACCGACAGGCGCAGGCGCCCCCCGGCCGACTTGCGCAGCTTGTTCCGGACGCGCAGGCGGCGCTTCAGGAACAGCTCTCTCTTGTTGTTCGCCATCTCTGTCGCGCCCCTTACTTCTTCTTGCCTTCCTTGCGGAAGATGTACTCGTCCTTGTACTTGATGCCCTTGCCCTTGTAGGGCTCCGGGCCGCGCCATTCGCGGATGTTCGCCGCGACCTGGCCGACGAGCTGCTGGTCGATCCCCTCGACGACGATCTCGGTCTGCTTCGGAGCCGTGACCGTGACGCCCTCGGGCACCTCGAAGTCCACATCGTGGCTGTAGCCGAGCGCAAGCTTCAGGACCTTGCCCTGCATCTGCGCCCGGTAGCCGACGCCGGTGATCTCGAGCTCCTTCCTGAAGCCCGTGGTCACGCCGGTCACGAGGTTCTGGACCATGGACCGGCTCATCCCCCACTGCTGCCGGGCGCGCTTGGAGGCGCCGCGCGGGGCGACGGTGATCGCGTTGCCGTCGAGCGTGATGGTCACGTCGTCGGTCGCGGTGAAGCGGCGCGTGCCCTTCGGGCCCTTGACCTCGACGGTCTGGCCGGAGACGGAGGCGGTCACCCCCGAAGGCAGCTCGACCGGTTTCTTGCCAATGCGAGACATGGCCTCCTCCTCAGAACACGGTGCAGAGCACTTCGCCGCCCACATGGGCCGCGCGCGCCGCCGCATCCGACATCACGCCCTTCGGCGTGGAGACGATCGAGACACCGAGACCCTGGCGGACGCTCGGAAGCTCCTTCACGCCGAGATACACGCGGCGGCCGGGCTTCGACACGCGACGGAGCTCGCGGATGACGGGGGCGCCCTCGTAGTACTTCAGGCTGATCTCGAGTTCGGGGTGGCCGCCGTCGCCGGTCACCTTCTCGTAGCCGCGGATGTAGCCCTCGTCCTTGAGCACGTCGAGCACCCAGGCGCGGAGCTTGGAGGCGGGCGTGCGCACCGTCGAGCGGCCGCGCATCTGCGCGTTGCGGATGCGGGTCAGCATATCGCCGAGCGGATCGTTCATCGACATCCCTGATCCCTCCTCACCAGCTCGATTTGACCATGCCGGGGATCTGCCCCTGGCTGGCGAGTTCGCGCAGCATGATCCGGCTCATCCGCAGCTTGCGGTAATAGGCCTTCGGACGCCCCGTCAGCTCGCAGCGGTTGTGGAGCCGCGTGGCCGACGAGTTGCGCGGAAGCTCCGCGAGCTTCAGCTGGGCCTTGAACCGCTCCTCCATCGGAAGGTCGGGGTTGCGGGCGATCGCCTTCAGCTTGGCGCGCTTGGCGGCGTATTGCTTCACCAGGCGCTGGCGCTTCTTCTCGCGCTCGACCATCGAAACCTTTGCCATTCGTCTCTCTCCTTCCGCGCGTCAGCTGGTGAAGGGCATGTTGAAGTGCTTCAACAGCGCCTTGGCTTCCGCGTCGGTCCGCGCGGTGGTGCAGATGATGATGTCCATGCCGAGGACCTCGTCGACCTTGTCGAAGTCGATCTCCGGGAACACGATGTGCTCCTTCAGGCCCATGGCATAGTTGCCGCGTCCGTCGAACGACGTGCCCTTGACGCCGCGGAAGTCGCGGACGCGCGGGAGCGCGATGGTGATGAGCCGGTCGAGGAACTCGTACATCCGGTCGCCGCGCAGCGTGACCTTGACGCCGAGCGGCATCTCCTCGCGGACGCGGAACGAGGCGATCGACTTCCGGGCGTGGGTGATCACCGCCTTCTGGCCCGCGATCAGGCTCAGCTCCTCGGCGGCGTTCTTCACCTTCTTGGTGTCCTTGACCGCCTCGCCGACCCCCATGTTCAGCACGATCTTGTCGAGCCGGGGGATCTGCATGTCGTTGCGGTAGCCGAACTCCTCCTTGAGGGCGGCGCGGATCCTGTCGCGGTAGAGCGCCTTGAGGCGCGGCGTGTAGCTCGCAGCGTCCAGCATCAGATCGTCTCCCCCGTGGACTTGGCGTAACGGACCTTCTTGCCGTCCTCCATGCGGAAGCCGACGCGGGTCGCCTTGCCCTTGCTGTCGATCAGCGCGAGGTTCGAGAGATCGACCGGCATCGCCTTCGGCACGCGGCCGCCCTGCCCCTGCGCCGACTGGCGGGTGTGGCGGATGGCGATGTTGATGCCCTCGACCACCGCCTTGTTCTCCTTCGGGAGAACCTGGGTGATCTCGCCCTTCTTGCCCTTGTCCTTGCCGGCGAGCACGATCACGCGGTCGCCCTTCCTGAGTTTCGCGGCCATCAGAGCACCTCCGGCGCCAGCGAGATGATCTTCATGAAGTTCTTGGCGCGCAGCTCGCGCACCACCGGGCCGAAGATCCGGGTGCCCACCGGCTCGCCCTGGTTCGTCAGGATCACGGCGGCGTTGCGGTCGAAGCGGATCGAGCTTCCGTCCTCGCGGCGCACCTCCTTGGCGGTGCGCACGACGACGGCCTTGCGCACGTCGCCCTTCTTCACGCGGCCCTTCGGGATCGCCTCCTTCACCGACACCACGATGATGTCGCCGACGCTGGCATAGCGCCGGTGGGAACCGCCGAGGACCTTGATGCACTGCACCCGGCGCGCGCCGGAGTTGTCAGCCACATCCAGATTGGTCTGCATCTGGATCATTTGGTTTCTCCCGACCTTTGGGAACCAGTCCCAGGGTTTCGTTCAAACCGGATGGAGGGGACCTTCAGGCCGAGGCTTCGGTCACCACCCTCCAGCGTTTCGTCTTCGAGATCGGCGCGCATTCCTCGATGCGGACCACGTCGCCGACCTTGAACCTGTTCTCCGCGTCGTGGGCGCGGTACTTCTTCGACTTCCGCACCGTCTTCTGGAGAAGGGGGTGCTTGAAGCGGCGCTCGACAAGGACGGTGATCGTCTGGTCGTTCTTGTCCGAGGTCACGGTGCCTTGCAGGATCCGACGGGGCATCTGTCCGCTCTCCTCAGTTCGCCGCTTGCCGGGCTTTTTCGTTCAGCACGGTCTGCACGCGCGCGACGTTGCGCCGCACGGTGCGCATGCGCGCGGTGTTCTCGAGCTGGCCGGTGGCCTGCTGGAAGCGGAGGTTGAACGCCTCCTTCTTGAGCGCCACCAGCTCGTCGCGGAGCTGGTCGGGCGTCTTGTTCCTCAGTTCCTTGACGTCCATCGCGTCGGTCTTCCTCATCTGACATCACCGGAAGGCCCCAGTGCCGAAGCGGCGGGTCACCCTGATTCCGGTGGAGTTCGTGGTGAAGGCGCCCCGATACACGGGAAACCTGCGTGTGGCAACCCCCGCCGGTGCCGGCGGGGGCCGATTGCTGCGGGACGGGCCCCGCGCCCCGGTTACCAGTCCTCGCGGACGACGACGCGGGTCTTGATCGGCAGCTTCATCGCGGCGAGGCGGAGCGCCTCGCGGGCGACCGGCTCGGTCACGCCGTCGATCTCGAACATGATCCGGCCGGGCTTGACCTTGGCGGCCCAGAAGTCGACCGAGCCCTTGCCCTTGCCCATGCGGACCTCGGTCGGCTTCGACGAGACCGGCACGTCCGGGAAGATGCGGATCCAGACGCGGCCCTGACGCTTCATCTCGCGCGTCATGGCGCGGCGGGCGGCCTCGATCTGGCGCGCCGTCACCCGCTCAGGCTGGAGCGCCTTGAGGCCGTACTGGCCGAAGTTGAGCTCGAATCCGCCCTTTGCCTCGCCGTGGATACGGCCCTTGTGCATCTTGCGGAATTTCGTGCGCTTTGGTTGCAGCATCTCGTGTCACTCCTCAGCGGTCGCGCCGCGGGCGCGACGGTGCGCCGCCTTCCTGGAGCTCGGACTGCCGACGGTCGCGCGCCTGCGGGTCGTGCTCCAGGATCTCGCCCTTGAAGATCCAGACCTTGACCCCGATGATCCCGTAGGGCGTCGAGGCCTCGGCCAGCGCATAGTCGATGTCGGCGCGGAGCGTGTGCAGCGGCACCCGGCCCTCGCGATACCACTCGGTCCGCGCGATCTCGGCCCCGCCGAGGCGGCCCGAGACGTTCACCCGGATGCCGAGCGCGCCCATGCGCATCGCGTTCTGCACCGCCCGCTTCATCGCGCGGCGGAACGAGACCCGGCGCTCGAGCTGCTGGGCGATCGACTCGGCGACGAGCTGCGCGTCGAGCTCGGGCTTGCGGACCTCGACGATGTTGAGGTGCAGCTCGGAGGCGGTCATCGCCGCGAGCTTCTTGCGCAGCGTCTCGATGTCGGCGCCCTTCTTGCCGATGATCACGCCCGGCCGCGCGGTGTGCACCGTCACCCGGCACTTCTTGTGCGGCCGCTCGATGATCACCTTCGAGACGCCGGCCTGCGCGGCCTCCTTCTCGATGAAGTCGCGGATCTTCAGATCCTCGTGCAGGAGCTTGCCGTATTCGCGGCCGTCGGCGAACCAGCGGCTGTCCCAGGTGCGGTTGACCTGGAGGCGCATGCCGACGGGGTTGACCTTCTGTCCCATTACGCTTGCTCCTGCGCTTCGACCTGACGCACCTTGATCGTCAGCTCGGAAAACGGTTTGAGGATGCGGCCGTAGCGCCCGCGCGCCCGCGGGCGGCCCCGCTTCAGCACGAGGTTCTTGCCCACGAAGGCCTCGGCGACGACCAGCTCGTCCACATCGAGCCCGTGATTGTTCTCGGCATTGGCGATGGCCGACTGAAGGCACTTCTTCACGTCGCCGGCGATGCGCTTCTTCGAGAAGGTCAGGTCGGCGAGCGCCTTCTCGACCTTCTTGCCGCGGATCAGCTGGGCCACGAGGTTCAGCTTCTGCGGCGAGGTGCGCAGCATCCGCACCTTGGCCATCGCCTCGTTGTCGGCCACGCGGCGGGGGTTCTTCTCCTTGCCCATGGCTTACTTCCTCTTGGCTTTCTTGTCGGCCGCGTGGCCGTAGTAGGTGCGCGTGGGCGAGTACTCGCCGAACTTCTGGCCGATCATCTCCTCGGTCACGAGGACCGGGATGTGCTTCTGGCCGTTGTAGACCCCGAAGGTGAGGCCCACGAACTGCGGCAGGATCGTCGAGCGGCGCGACCAGATCTTGATCACCTCGTTGCGGCCGCCCTCGCGGGCCTTCTCGGCCTTCCTGAGGACGTAGGCGTCGACGAACGGGCCCTTCCAGACAGAACGAGACATGGATCAGCGCCCCTTCTTCGCGTGCCGCGAGCGGACGATGAACTTGTCCGTCGCCTTGTTCTTGCGGGTCCGGGTGCCCTTGGTGCCCTTGCCCCAGGGGGTGACCGGGTGACGGCCGCCGGAGGTGCGGCCCTCGCCGCCGCCGTGCGGGTGGTCGATCGGGTTCATGGCGACGCCGCGCACCGTGGGGCGGATGCCCATGTGGCGCTTGCGGCCGGCCTTGCCGAGGTTCTGGTTCGAGTTGTCGGGGTTCGACACCGCGCCGACGGTCGCCATGCACTCCTGCCGGACCATGCGCAGCTCGCCCGACGACAGCCGGATCTGCGCGTAGCCGCCGTCGCGGCCGACGAACTGGGCATAGGTGCCCGCGGCGCGCGCAAGCTGGCCGCCCTTGCCGGGCTTCATCTCGACGTTGTGCACGATCGTCCCGATCGGCATTCCGGCGAACGGCATCGCGTTGCCGGGCTTCACGTCGGTCTTGGCGCCCGAGATGACCTGGTCGCCCACCGCGAGGCGCTGCGGCGCGAGGATGTAGGCCTGCTCGCCGTCCTGGTAGCGGATGAGCGCGATGAAGGCGGTGCGGTTCGGATCGTACTCGATCCGCTCGACCGTCGCCGGAACGTCGAACTTGCGGCGCTTGAAGTCCACCACGCGGTAGAGGCGCTTCGCCCCGCCGCCCTGGTGGCGCATCGTGATCCGTCCGGTGTTGTTCCGGCCGCCCTTCTTCGTCATCCCCTCGGTGAGGGCCTTGACGGGGCGTCCTTTCCAAAGCTCCGAACGGTCGATCAGAACCAGCCCGCGCTGGCCAGGCGTCGTCGGCTTGTACGACTTGAGTGCCATGCTTCCTGTCTTCCGTCTGCTTCGTGGTCCCGCGGGACCGGTTTCACTGGGATGGCGGGGTAAACCCTGCCCCGCCCTCTGTTGTCAAGGGCCGCGGCCGGAGCCGGCGCGGCCGCGCGTCACAGGCCCGTCGAGACGTCGATCGAGTTGCCTTCCTCGAGCGTCACGTAGGCCTTCTTCACGTCGGACCGCACGCCCGGGCGACCCCGGAAGCGCTTGGACTTGCCCTTCGTGACGGTGGTGTTCACCGCCTTCACCTTGACCCCGAAGAGCGTCTCCACCGCTTCCTTGATCTGCGGCTTGGTCGCATCCCGCGCCACCTGGAAGACGACGGCGTTGGCCTCGGAGGCCATCGTCGCCTTCTCGGTGATCACCGGCTTCACGATCACGTCGTAGTGTTCGGGTTTGGCGCTCATTTCAGGCGGGCCTCCAGGGCTTCGACCCCGGCCCTCGTGAGCACCAGCGTGTCACGGCGCAGGATGTCGTAGACGTTGGCGCCCATCGACGGCAGCACATCGAGTCCCTCGATGTTGGCCGCCGCGCGGGCGAAGTTCTCGTTGACCGCGGCGCCGTCGATGACGAGCGCGCGCTTCCAGCCGAGGGTCTTGAGCGCCTTGGCGAGGACCGCGGTCTTCGGCTCCTTCAGCTCGGCCGCATCGAGGATGACGAGGGCGCCGTCCCGGGCCTTGGCCGAAAGCGCGTGGCGCAGGCCGAGCGCGCGGAACTTCTTCGGCAGGTCGTGGGCGTGGCTGCGCGGCACGGGGCCCTTGTAGACCCCGCCCTTGCGGAAGATCGGCGCCTTGCGGGAACCGTGGCGTGCGCCGCCGGTGCCCTTCTGGCGGTAGATTTTCTTGGTCGAATAGCTCACGTCCGACTTGCCCAGCGTCGCATGCGTGCCGGCCTGGGCCTTGGCCCGCTGCCAGCGCACCACGCGGTGCAGGATGTCGGCGCGCGGCTCGAGCCCGAAGATCTCGTCGGGAAGCTCGACCGACCCGGCCTTCTTGGCCTCGAGGGTGATCACGTCAGCCTTCATTTTTCTCGTCCCCTTCCGGAGCTTCCTCGGCCGCACCGGCTTCGGCGGCGGCCGCCGCCTCGGCCTCGGCCGCCTCGAGCGCCGCCTGCTCGGCCTCGGCCGCGGCCTTGCGGGCCGCTTCCTCCTCGGCCGCCGCGGCGGCGGCCGCGGCCTCGGCAGCGCGCTTGGCCTCCTCGGCCGCAGACTTGAGCGCCGCCGGCAGGATCACGTTCTCGGGCACGGGCTTCTTGACCGCGTCCTTGATCGTGACCCAGCCGCCCTTCACGCCCGGCACCGCGCCCTTGACCATGATCAGCCCGCGGTCGGCGTCGGTGCGCACGACCTGCAGGTTCTGGGTGGTCACGCGCACGGCGCCGAGGTGGCCGGCCATCTTCTTGCCCTTGAACACCTTGCCGGGGTCCTGGCACTGGCCGGTCGAGCCGTGCGAGCGGTGGCTGATCGACACGCCGTGGCTGGCGCGCAGGCCGCCGAAGTTGTGCCGCTTCATCGCCCCCGCGAAGCCCTTGCCGGTGGAGGTTCCGGCAACGTCGACGAACTGGCCGGCGAAGTAGTGGTCGGCGGTGATCTCCTCGCCCACGCCGATCAGGTTCTCGGGGCTCACCCGGAACTCGGCGAGCTTGCGCTTGGGCGCCACGTTCGCCTTGGCGAAATGGCCGCGCATCGGGGCCGTGGTGCGCTTCGCCTTGGCGGCACCCGCGCCGAGCTGGACGGCGGTGTAGCCGTCCTTCTCCGCGGTGCGCTGCGCCACGACCTGCAGCCCGTCGAGCTGCAGGACCGTCACCGGCACCTGCCGTCCGTCGTCCATGAAGAGCCGGGTCATGCCCAGCTTCCGTGCGATCACTCCAGAGCGCATGGCGATGCCCTCCTCAGTTCAGCTTGATCTCGACGTCCACGCCGGCGGCGAGGTCGAGCTTCATCAGCGCGTCCACCGTCTGGGGGGTCGGATCGACGATGTCGAGAAGCCGCTTGTGGGTGCGGATCTCCCACTGGTCGCGCGACTTCTTGTCGATGTGCGGACCGCGCAGCACGGTGAACTTCTCGATCTTGTTCGGCAGCGGGATCGGACCCCGCACCTGGGCGCCCGTCCGCTTGGCGGTGTTCACGATCTCCTGCGTGCTGGCATCGAGCACGCGATAGTCGAACGCCTTGAGGCGGATGCGGATGTTCTGGCTCTGCATGACGTCAGCCTTTCGAGAGTTGAGAGGTGGGGCGGGGCAGCCCGCCCCACATCGAACCCGTTGCCGTTTACTTCAGGATCTTCGAGACGACGCCTGCGCCGACGGTGCGTCCGCCCTCGCGGATGGCGAAGCGGAGCTTCTCCTCCATGGCGATCGGCGCGATCAGCTCGACGGTGAACTTCAGGTTGT